>Ga0207985_1000047_pt1 | contig 29134 bp, 32 predicted proteins | sample ETNtaG_3_FD_185761 | JGI IMG/M metagenome (GOLD analysis project Ga0207985, IMG submission 185761) | Marine microbial and viral communities from oxygen minimum zone, Eastern Pacific Ocean - ETNP201302SV84 (SPAdes) (version 2) | ecosystem: Environmental > Aquatic > Marine > Unclassified ...
CGTAAGATGCTTGTAGTTTGTTTAACTCTAATGGTACTATGCCCGGCCCATGAGCTGCGTCTAATAATACGTCTATATTTCTTGACTGAAGTTCTCTAACTATTTCTTCGAATGGAAGCCTAATTCCTGTAGGGCTTGTGACTGTATCGATTAATGCTAACTTTGTTTTTTTTGTTACTGATTTTAATATAGATTGAATAACTTGATCAGGACTAAGAACTGGGAAAGGCAAACTTACAACAACTGTTTTTGCACCCGACTTCTTTGTAACATAATCTACTGCATTCCAGCATGCTTGGTAAGTATGATCTAAGACTAATATTTCGTCATTCGCTTCTAAATCCAAAGAACGCAGAACTGTGTTTACTCCTGAAGTTGCATTAGGAACAAAAACTATACCTTCCTTATCTGCTTTTACGAATTCTGAAAAAGTTGTAATTGCTTCAGCCCATAATTTTTTGGCTTTTACATCTAAAAAATTTATGGGGTCTGATTCTAACTCGTCCCTTAATTTTTTTTGATGCTCTAAGACTTCTCTTGGACAGGCCCCAAATGACCCATGATTCAAAAATATTGTACTTTCTTTTAAATTCCAGTGATGTCCTAAGTTACTTCTTTTAGGAATTATAGTCATTTAACGATATTTGGTAAAGCGTCTCATTATCTTTTTAATTGGATCACGAGCATCTTGAGAAATAAATTCTTCCTCTATTTTTGAGTCTAAAAATTCTACCGCACTGTCTACTGATTCCCTAGATCCTTTAGCTGCTAAAGATGCCATAAATGGTTCGGCTAATTTATCTGAAACACCAGCTTCTGAGACTACTTCTTTTAGGAAATAAATCATCTCTGTTCGACGACCTTCGTCCAACATTGCTTTTGGCTTATTTCTCTTCTGAATCTTCTTATCTTTTCTTACAGGAGGTTGCGCTTTACTTGGACCTCGGCGCCTGTGCCTCCCTCTTCTTGCCAGAGTTACTCGCCTCCCATTTCCTTAATGGCTGCGACTATTTGTTCCTCTGTCATTTCATCTCGATTGAAGAATTTTTTGTTACCGGTTTCTCTCTTAAGTTTCATTAGATCTCCCCAGCGTCCGGATGGCTTTCCTCTTGGGCCGCCTCTACCTCTTCCTCCGCCCATACGAGGCATCTCATATTCTAGATCTGATAAATTTACAGACTGCTTTATTGTGTCTAAAGCAATATTGGATTCTTTCATACTACCTTTCTTACCTAGACTCAAGCGCATGTGTCCTCTCACTAAATTAGCTCTTGCATCTTTTAAATCTAAAACCACATCAGCCTGAGCTACTTCTATTTCATCATTCCAGAAACTCATTATTACTGTACCAGTTTCATCTCCAACTAAACCTTCACAAACCATTGTTCCATTATCCATAGAACGAGGTTCGTCCAAACTTATTACCTTAACTGGCATGTTTACACGCCCAGTTCTTGGTGTCAATTCATCTACTTTCAAGTTATCTACCTATCTTTACGACGAGAGGGCCGATTATAATACTTCCCTGACTTAGGTAAAACCCCACAACAACCTTATAGCCTTTTAGGGTTTTAAGGCGTAAAACCCAAAAGTATATATACCCTGACTGGTAGTAATGGATAGATTTGGGTGGAGTCCGAATCTAAAAAACAAGGAGATGCTCTAATGCAAGAAAACGAACCTGATTTTGAGAAACACATCGACGATATCGTAAAAGCTATCGGAGATAAGCTAGAACGCAATGTAATTGCAAACGAACTAAGAAGATATGTAGACGAATATGGAATTGATCTGTCTACCGCTAAAGAATCTATAGTAAGAAAACATTATGGAAACCCAAATGAACTGAGTGTAGCTGGAGAAAAATTGCTCGCTCAAGTTGGGCCTGGAGAAACTAGTGTAAGCTTCAAGGCTAAGATTATTTCTGTATACAAAAAAGAAATAAACACTAAGGAAGGATCTAAAAAGACAATTTACGAAGGTGAAATTGGAGATGCTAGTAGCAGACTAAGGTATACTTTTTGGAATGACGAATTTAAATTTCAACCAAATGATGTTGTAGAAATTTCAAATGCTTATACTAAAAGCTGGAATGATATTATTACTGTAAACATAGGCGACCGTGCAGTTATGAAGAATATTGAAGACAGCGTCCTAAAAGAACTTGATTTAGGAGTTGTCAAAACTAATAACGCCCAAGCGGCACAAGAGTTAGAAGTTGTAAATCTAAAGCCAGGTATGAGAAATGTATCTGTTAAATTAAGAGTAATTGATGTTGAACCTCGTACTATAAACATAAAAGGTGAAGAAAAAGTCATTTTTGGTGGAAATATAGGTGATAAAAGTGGAACATGTCGCTTTACTTCTTGGGAAGATCATAAGATTGTAGCTGGAAAAGCTTACTCTGTAGAAAATGCATACGTTAAGGAATTCAACGGACCGGATTTGCAATTTGGTGAATATTCAAAATTCACTGAACTAGAAGAAGAAGATCTGCCATCCCTTTCTGATTACGAAGCTGGAATGAACTATACTTTAGCTCAACTAGATGAACGTAACGGGGCTTCCGATGCAGTTATCGAAGGGCATGTCTTCAATATAAGAGAAGGAAGCGGACTTATCTTTAGAGATAAAGAAACTAAGAGATTAATCAGAAATGGTGACGATCGTAAGAATGCAGAACCCGATCTAAGAGTGAAAATGATATTTGATGATGGAAGTGGTTCATGTACTGCATATTTAAATCGTGAAATTACTGAGAGATTAATTGGAAGAGATTTAGATTCCTGTTTAGAATTTGTAAAAGAAAACTTTGGCCCTGAAGCCTTAGTCGAAGAAATGGAAGATGCCCTTTTACTAAAACCTTTGAAGCTAAGGGGCTTCGCACGATCTGATGAATATGGATTATCATTCTTTGCAAAATCTTGCGAACCTGCTACTGAAATTGATGTTCCTAACGCAGCTAGACAATTCCTCGCTGCATTGGAGGGCTAAATGGCGCAAAGAAGAGAGCCTGGTGTTCTTGTTCTAGCAAAAGAATTAAACGGAGCAATAGAAAAACACGTAGAAGATAGAGAATATTCACCTACCTACTTGATTTCAGAAATTGGAGGGAAATTATCTCGCGTACTAATAGCCGGTGTGCTAGACCAATTGGAAAATCGAGGTTCAGAGAGTGATCCTTTCTATACTGCAAGAGTTATTGACCCTAATGGAGATTTTTACTATCTCCAAGCAGGACAGTATAATCCGGAAGGCGCATCTGCATTATCAAAACTAGAAAACGGAGTGCCTATCCTTTGTGTTGGTAAGGTAAGAGCAAGAACTCCTGAAGACAGTGAAAGAACATACGTTAGCGTTCAACCGGAGGGCGTTCGAGCAGTTCCAATGGATGAAATCAATCATTGGGCAATAAAAGCCTGTGAAGAACTAATTAAGCGCATTAATGCGACAAAAGCATTCGGCGAAAATGACGAAGAGTACAATAATATGAATTTGACCTCTCGTGAGAAAGACGGAGTACAATTAGCTAAAGAATTCTACCCAACCGTAGCTGTTGAGAATTATAGCGCACTTTTGTATGATTGTTTAACAAAATTGGCTAGTGGAGAAGCTAATTCTGAGGAAACTTCAAACTTTACAGGTGAATTTGAACCTGCAAATAGCACATCAGTGAAAGAACAAGTAATTGAACCTGTAGAAGAAAAGTCTGAATCTTCCGTCAAAGAAGAGGTTGTAGAAGATGAACAACCTGCACCAGAATCTTCTGAAAATGAGAGTAAAGTATTGCAAACAATTAAAAAATTAGATGAAGGAGACGGGATATACTACGATGATTTAGGTATTGCCGTTTCGTTAGAAGGAATAGACGGGCCTATGCTCGATGAAATATTAGATTCTTTGACTGATCAAGGTTTGATTTTTCAACCTAGATTTAATCATTACAAGGAGGCATAAATGAGCGAAGCAAAAATAAAAGTTGTAGAAGATTTGCCTGGAGTGGGACCTGCAATCGCAGAAAAATTAAGAGATGCTGGTTACGATACTCTTGAAGCAATAGGTACGCAAGCACCTGGCACCCTTTCGGATGCCACAGGAATTGGAAAAGAATCATGTTCCAAGTTTATAGCTGAAGCCAGAAAGGCCGCAAATATTGGTTCTTTCTTGACTGGAACGGAATTGATGGAAAAACGAGCAACCGTTGGAAAACTCACAACGGGAGCTGAAGCATTTAACGAATTATTAGGTGGAGGTGTAGAAACTCAATCTATCACTGAGTTCTATGGCCAATATGGGTCTGGTAAGACTCAGTTCGTACTCCAACTAGCTGTGAATACTCTACTTCCAATTGAACAAGGAGGTCTTGGTGGAGAGGTTGCAATAATTGACACTGAAAATACATTCAGACCAGAAAGAATTATTTCGATGTCCAAGGCACTTGATTTGGATCCTGATGAAGTATTGAGTAAAATCCATGTAGGAAGGGCATATAATTCTCACCAGCAAATGCTAATGGTGGAAAAAGTTAGTGAAATTGCAAAAGAGCGCCCTATCAAAATGCTCGCTGTGGATTCATTGACTGGAGCATTCCGTGCCGAATACATCGGAAGAGGTACACTTGCAGATAGGCAAGGAAAGATTAATGCTCACATGACGGAATTGGCTAGATTTGGAGATTTGAATAATGCTGCAGTAGTAGTTACAAATCAAGTTTCATCAAATCCCGCTGCTTTCTTCGGAGACCCTACCAAACCAATTGGTGGAAATATTGTAGGGCACACTTCAAAATTCAGAGTTTACTTGAGAAGAGGAAAAGCTGGTAAGCGTGTTTGCAGACTAGTTGATTCTCCTCATTTGCCTGAAAATGAGGCCTTAGTGTCAATCACTGAGGATGGAATTAGAGATGGCTAAAGAATTAGATAACTTTTTATCTTCTCTGGAACCGAAATGGGAAGATCCTAATGAATTTGAATGGCTAAGAAAAGTTAGGATTCCTTCTTTGGGAAAAAAGACAAGATATATCCCTTCAAACCGAACCAATTATTAATTGCGAGAGAGATTATGCTATCGTTTTCGCGGTCTACCCAGGCCTGTTCTTTAGCACTATCTTCCTCCATAAATTGATTCATTGAAGAATATCCAGAACTTCCGCCGTCCTTTACTTTGTGCTGGACACCGTCCGGCACATTGCTGGTCATTGCATTTCCAACTTTAAATGGCCAATGTTTGAAATCTTCACCTGAGGCATACCTTCCAACGGTTGAATTATCAATGTCTTCATCATCTTCTTTAGTATGGTGTGTTCCTCTTGGAGTTTCTTCTTCATCTTTGTACTCGTAAAACGTTCCATCAGCAGGCTCATATCCCCGGATATCCATCTTAGAATTCGTCATCTTCCTCCCAATCAAAATCTACTTCTTCTTTACCTCTAGTTGCAAAGTAACCTGCTAAAATAAGTGAAGTAACGGAAACTAAAACCAATAATGTAATTGTTCCCCCTTCAGTAACTTCATCAAGTAATGACTGTACGAAATCTTCTTTCTCTGGTTCTGCTACAACAAGAATAAATTCAGCTACGTTATTATTTTCATTAGACTCTGCAACAACATTATTCCTATCAACTATTACTTTGATTAAATATTCTCCGTTGCTGTCAAACGTATATCTAAAGGATGTGGAAGCTGAAGCCCCTGGTGTTGCAAATACTGCAGTTTCGTACAATACTATTTCATTACCTCCTGAAACCCAAATTACTGTAACAGGAATTGGATTGTAAGCAACTAATGGATCTCCCTCTGCTGAAACCGTAATATCTATTGTAAACGAATTGCCTGCTTTAACTTTAGAAATTCCCGTTTGATTGTTAATTTGAATGTTACCTGGAGATATTACATTATCTATTTCATATCCGTGTATTACCAGGTATAATTCTTGTTCTGAAAAGACTTTCCAATGATTACTTTGAATATCTTTTGCTTGAATATAGAAAGAATATGTGTCACTTATTGCCTGGGCTTCATTGTAGTACCAATAGAAAGATGCCTTGTATGATCCATTTTGCATGGATTTCGTATTAAAATCTGCCGTGTAACCCTGATTTCCAGACGAAACTCCGACTACTCCTAGAGTCCACTCATCAGGATTAATATCTGAAGTGCCAAATGCACTCCATATCATTACGGACACTGCAACTCGCTCAGCTGAATCTTCTATTCTAATAATTGGGAAATCTGCAAGGAAATGATTGAAATTTACTTCTGCAATACCTGCAGGATGTTCTATACTTGAAGTCAGTATTACAATTTGTTCAGTTGACTGTCCACCTGTTACCGGATTTTGGCCAGGATCGCCTCCTGAATATTCTATTTCTACTTCTAGTTGGTCATTTTGATTGAAAGACTCATTTGTCAAATCAAAGGATATTTCAAATTTTGTTGCTTCCTCAGAAGAATCTGTAATGGTTTTTGATTGAGATGTTGCTTGTCCATCTGCTGTTCCTCCTCCAATAGTTACTGAAATTCTGAACTGAACGTCTTCAACTGTTCCTTGAGTTGAATTTGCCCAAATTGTAAACATATGCTCACCTGAAGCAACGGAACCTGGAGTTTCTAAATCTACTACCCAGCTACCTACGCTGGTCCATTGCCTGTCTTGTCCAGGCCATGAAAGTCTATTTGCTTCTTGAGGACAATCACTTTGAGTATCTACATCAGATGTTGGTTGCATTGTTGATATATTTCCGTTACCATTATCCAAATCTCCGTAGAAAAATAAATCTAAGTCATTAAAGTCTTCAGATGTTTCTGCTTGACTTGGTTGTGCCAACAGTAAAAAGCTGAAAAAAGCCATTGCAACAAGGCTCTTTCTTAACATCTGCATACTTGTGAATCACTCGTGAGAGTACTTAAGGTTTCCTAACTTGGCTAATAAGTCTCAAGTTCCAAAGACTATTCGTAAAATATCTCTTGTTCCTGGACCTAGCCCTAAAGCCAACAAAAATAAAATTAGCAAACTAATCATTTGCTTTTGATCTTCTTTATGCTCTTCATTTTCCAAAGCAATTATAACTCCAGTAACTACCAAGAATTTTAGAGGCAACATTACGATTGCTGTACCAAAAGTTTCTATGAACCAGGTTGGTAAAACATGCTTCTCGACATAGCCATAGTTGTCTATACCTAGATATGTTGCAGAACCATCAACGAAATGTCCGAAATAAAGTGTCAAATAAAGTGGATTTAACATATGTGCTGCTGGGGCCCATTTTGAATGTGAAAAAATTAAACTTCCAATCAAGGAGATAAGTATTCCTATTGTCATAAACATTATCATTGTTGAATTATTATCTACTCCTCTTACCAGGTATAAATTAAAAGAAAATAAAACAAATAACAATGCGAACATTATATTTGGAATTCCATGATTAGAAATAAACCAGCTTGATAACCAGATTAATACAGTTAGAAGACTTGCAATAATTACAGTATCCCAAAGCATCTCAGGATTAACTAATTCATTTTGTGACAAATTAAGATATGCTAAAATGACTAGCAAAGTGCTTGCTATTCCAAAGAAAATTACAGGATCTTTCAAGGGTTTACTTCGTAAAAATTCTGCTGTAAGGGCTGCCGCTGAGAGTACTATCAAGACCCATGATGTTGGATGTATCCATTCTCCGGGGGCAAAATACCACCAAATTCCATAACTTCCTATTGCAAAAGAGATCAAGCCTATTGCTTTTGTTTTAGAATCTATTTCGCTTTTTGATAACCACACTCCAAGTGCTATGAAAAACAAAGCAATTCCTGTTATCGTTCCATAGATTAAGGGTGAAATCATTATGTACTGAATAGGAGGTTCAAATGCATCTGCATCTTCAAGCGTTCGTACTACTCCTCCTAATATTAGCAAAGGAATCGAATTAAAAACAAATTTGTCATCTATTACTATCTTCCAATATTCTAACAGCTCATTAATAATCGTAAAAAATATAAAGAAACAAAATCCATAAGCTATCGTATTGTAAATGTTATACTTAGCTCCAGTCTTATCACAGTCAATATCTCCAACCTCACATGCATCCGATTGAATAGGACTAACAAAATATTCTTCCCAGAATGAATTTACTTGAGGGACAAAACTAATTGCTAGAATGGTTAATACCAAAATACCTATTACATACTGAATTCTTTGAACTTGTTCCATTATTGCTGTAGTGCTTCTTGCTCTCTTTTGATTCTTGCTGCTCTAAAAGATAATATACAAAAATACAGATATTCTCCACAAATTATCAATAATACGCCTTTGGAAATATTTGCAAGACTATATTCTCCATCTAAAAGTCCTAAAATTGAGTCTAAACTACCTAATACTCCGAGTAAAGCAAGTACTGCAGTAACATGCATTGCATGTTTTGCCATATCTGGGCTGTTGTAAGCCACATATCCTGGAAACAAAATTCCTAAACCAAATATAGAAGGAATCAAAGCTGTAATCGATGCCTGTCCTGAATAAATATAGGCTACTATACCGAATAAAACAAGAAATCCTCCCTCTATAATTGCAACAAAAGGCAGATTGTTTAAAATCCAAGAAACTGTCCCTGGTTTTTCTTCTATTGTGGCCATTTCTAAATCTTCGCACTTTGAAGGGTAATTAAAATGTGTTGTTGAGTTAGAGATAAATAGTGTTCATTTCGTCCTATGAGTAATGGGCTTACTTAAAGAAGATGAAATTGCAAGTCGAACTAGGATGATTGGGCCTTGGGATTATGACTCCGAAGAAAAAATGTTGGTGCGAGAAACTACGTTCAAAGATTTCAAAGAAGCTATAGGTTTCATAAACAAGTTAGCTGAGGTTGCTGAAAAAATAAACCACCACCCCGATATGACCGTTTGTGAGTATAATCGTGTAATAGTTGCTACTACAACTCATGATAAAGGCGGAATTACCGATAATGATATTCGTATTGCACAAGAATTTGAAAGTATCTTAGAAACATATGACTAGTATTTAATGGGTGCTAAAAAAGTCAATATAATTTCTCTGAGTGTACGTTTCATTATTGGATTTGTTTGGCTTTCATTTTGGTCTTTGATCTCAATTGGTCTAATGATTATATGTTTACCTTTTCGAAATCTTAGGATTAAATTAGGTAACTTAACAGGAAAGATAATCGGTCCTGTAGTCACTAGAATCACAGGCACAAAAATAAAATATTCAAACTATAGTAAAATTCATGAGACAAAACCTGCAATTTACATTATGAATCATGCGTCTGCTTTAGATATTTTTGTAGGTATGGCTCTTTGTCCTTACGGAGGATGTGGAGTTGGAAAAAAAGAAATCGTTAAGATCCCTTTTTTTGGACAAGTGTATTGGCTTTCTGGTCATTTATTGATCGATAGAAGTAATAGAAAAAAAGCAATAGAATCAATGAATAGTCTATCTAAACAAGTTAAGAATAATAATCTTAGTATTTGGATTTGGCCAGAAGGTACGAGAAGTGAAGATGGTAAACTTTTACCTTTCAAAAAAGGATTCGCACATTTAGCTCTAGCTACTAATTTACCTATTGTTCCAGTAATATTACATGATGCACACAAACGATGGCCTGCTAAATCCATGAATTTTTATCCTGGAGAGTGCCAAGTTGACATTTTAGACCCAATAAAAACCGATTCTTGGAAAAGAGAGTCAATTGATGAGCACGTTGAGCAGGTTAGAGGTGTTATGGCCAAAGCTATGGCTTAATTTGGATAAGCATGCTAGTAGTCTTTGATTTGGACGGCACACTGATAGATTCTAGTCGATCAATTTTGGAATCTCATAAAGCTGCATGGAAAAGTGTTAATGCAAAATGCCCACCTAAAGAAAAAATACTCCAACTTACCGGCCTACCTTTGATTGATATAATGCAAAAACTTGGACCTGAATATGACCCTAGAGCTTTAGCTAAAGTTTATTCTCAAACTTACATGGAAGCAACTAGACACGAAAGACTATTCGATGGAATAACTGAACTTTTAGCAAACAACTTTCGTGCTGCAGTTGCAACTGGAAAAAGCCAACGTGGTGCCGATCGAGTGATCAAACACTTTGGATTTGAAGGGCGTTTTGAAGTAATTTTAGGAGGGAACTCTGTTCCTAATCCTAAACCAAATCCAGACCTTTTATTTTCGATAATGGAATCTACTGGCACCAAAGATCTGATAATGGTCGGAGATACGACATATGATCTTGAAATGGCTAATGCCGCTGGAGTTAGAGCCGTTGGCGTAAGTTGGGGACATCATCCAAGTGAACTCCTCCGCGAATGGGCGCCTGTTGTAAATTCAGTTGAAGAACTGAAGCAACATTTGAGAGTTTGACTTATTTGATTAATACTACCAATTAACCAATATTCATTTCCTTTAATTTTTCAGGAAGATAAGTGTTCGTAACAAATTCAAGACCATATTTAGCTAAAGCTTGCTGTTCTGCTTTTTTATTAATTTCTAATTGTAATTCTATTTCGCTACGCCAATATTTACTTTTGAATCTTGGGTCTGTTAAAATGGACTTTAATGCGCTTTTATCTCTATCAGATAATTCATCTGCAGGAAGTTCATAATTGATAATGTCAGAAGGGGTAACTCCCAAGTATCTTGCACTGGGCGTGGCCAAAATATGAGAAATATGTGCTGTTTTGATAGCTCCATACGCTACTGAACTGTAAATCCTGTAGGACCAAGGATCTGCATCTGTGAACAATAAAAGAGGTAAACCTGAAGCTTGATGCATTCTTTGTAAAAATCTTCTCGTTGATCTAGCTGGTTGCCCTTTGATGTGAACTAAAATGGCCTCGTGGGTCTCATCAAATCCATTTTCAACTAACCTATCAAACATACCTCCTGTCTCAATAGCAATGATACATGTAGACTTACCAAAATCATCAAATGTTATTTTATTTTCTTCAACATTATAGGGTATATTATATCCAGTATCTCCTACATCATTTCGGCAATTAATTTTCATTGGTTGCCCTTTCCTATTTATCTCAGTAAGCGTTACATCTCCTAGAACTTTAGCTCCGTCTTCTTCTGGTCTGATCTTGAAATCTTCCCTTTGAAAGTGTGTAACTATTTCTAAATCTTCAATCAACTTGTTAGATTCGTCTTGTGCATGGAATTTACCTAGATCCCAGGCCTCTGATATGTAATATAATTCTCTTAAGGTAGACGATTTGCTTTGTGTTGACATCTCTCTGATAAAATCTAAAAGGTAAGTGGTTCTAAGAAGCATGTAAGCTCCATCTAGTTTCTTAGCTGTTCTAGTTGTCTCTGAATTCCCATATTTCCAAACTTTTGCTTTCTCATCGAATATTATGTTATTCTTACTGCGCGTAGGAACTGCCATCTCAGGAATTTTACCTGTACTTAATTGCTCATATATTTGCGCAGCTATTTCTTCTAACTCAGTTACTGCTGAAGCCATACTTGTCTATTGAAAAGGGGTTATAGATTGAATGGGTCAAAAAGCATATCTTATTATCTACTTAATTATGGCTTAATATGGACGTTGTACAAATCCTTCTCTCTCTGAGTTTAGGCCTTGGATTGGCTGCAGCGTGTGGATTTCGTGTGTTCATACCTCCCTTGATGATGGGAGTAGGAAGTAGATTGGACTTGTATAAACTAGAAGGCTCTTTTGTCTGGGTTGATGATACCTGGGCAATCGCTATTTTCGCCGTTGCTACTTTGCTGGAGATTGGAGGATATTTCATTCCATGGATAGATAATTTACTCGATGCTGTAGCTACACCTGCTGCAATTATCGGAGGGATTTTCGTAACTTCTGCAAGCTTGGAAGGCGAACTGGATCCGTCTGCACAATGGACGCTCTCAGTGATTGCGGGAGGTAGTGTCTCCGGAGTTATTCAACTAGGAACTGTTGCTACAAGAGCAATTTCTACTGGAACTACCGGAGGGTTAGCAAATCCTATAATTTCTCTGTTAGAAGCCGTTGCTTCGATACTGTGTATTCTGATTTCACTTTTCTTGGTGGCAATCATTCCGATTGTTATCATTTTCTTAATTTGGAAATCAATAGGATATATCCAAATAACAAAAAAAGAAGTCGCTGTTCAAAAATAAAAGACAAAATATAGACCGCCTTTCCTTTAGTGCTATGTATCGCCTAAGGAGTAAGGAGTTTTTCATATCATAGATTTCTCAAGTTTAATTGCCATGCTTATCTTTACTTTGCCAGTCTCTTTCTTGCCCGGGCCAAATAATCTCTTATCAGCAGTACACTCCTCAAAATTCGGATTTAACAAAACTTTACCTCTGATTTTAGGAATGGTTATTGGATGGTTTTTACTTGGAATTGCTGTTGGTCTCGGTGCCCTATTTATTGAAAAAAATTCAATGCTACTTACTGTGCTAACGTATTCTGGCGTTTTATACATGATTTATCTATCATACAAAATAACTTTTTCGTTAAGTTCGGAAGACCCTGACTTTTCTAGTGAGAGGCTTGGAACAAATACGGGCATAATTCTCCAGGTTGTAAATGGTAAAGCCTTCATCCATTTACTAATTTTAATGACGGTATTTGGAACTGCATTTGGAACTGATTTTATAGGTAAAATGATTATTGCTTTACTCAATGTGCTAATCAAGCTTACAGGCTGGATTGCATGGGCCTTATTTGGTACTGCATTGAAAATACAATTTAACGATACCAAATCAGGAATTTTAATTAATAGGGCTTTTGGTTTTTCACTTTTCTGCGTAGCAATATGGATCGCAATTCCTAGATAAATGAGTCAAAAACATAAATCAAAGAAAACGCTCTTGTCTCCTGACGAAAAATTATGGAGGAGAATTTCTTCCAAATTTGGTAAGGATGAAGATAAATGGGATATGGTCTGGAATTCTAGTAAAATTTATTCATTCTTTGTTGAAAAAGAGAAACTAAAATTAGACAATAAGGAATCTAAGCAATTAAAAAGTAAAATTGATGAAATTTTAGCTCATTCAAAAAAGAAAAGGCAATGGTTTTTGCATAAACAAAATAACGAATACGTTTTGAGAAAGCCAAAAGAAATCAGTGAAATAGAATCTAATATTCGAGATTGGCGCCATTTTTTCAATACTTATTCCCCAACGGAAGAGATTTCTCTTACAGGACAATTGCCTAGTAAAGAAAATAAAAAATATAAATTAATCGAAGATGTTTGGTTTGCAATTATCGCCAATGAAAAATTACCTAAAAATTTTTCCCTATCTAAAAGTGAATATATTGTGAATTGGAAAACATATGATTTAGTTAAAGATGCAAAAAAATTTGCAAGTATTTGCTCCGGGCTAAGATTCCGTGACTTTTTACCCTCAATAGCTCTATTGCTGATAAAATCAAAGCGAATAAATGCAACCGAACTATTAGATTTAAGACTAAATCATTTACGAACAAACAATTCAAGTCCTTTTGGTAGAAATTATGATTCTCGCCTATCTGATATTGCTGAAAGAATACCTGATGTTAATGCAAAACATGCTCTGAAAGAAGGTAGAACTGACTTGAGACATCTGCCATTTGTGACCATAGATCCTAAGACTGCTAAAGATTTTGATGATGCGGTCTGTTTAATTGAAGAAGACGGGAAACGAACCTTATGGGTCGCTATCGCAGATGTAGCCCATTACATTAAACCTGAAACACTTTTAGATGATGAAGCGAGAGCAAGAGCAACCTCTGTTTATTTGCCGCATGCAGTTCTACCAATGCTTCCCTCAAGACTATCTGATAATTTGTGTTCATTGAGAGCAAAAGTTCCTAGATTAGCAATGACCGTTTCAATGCAAATAGAAAATGACTGTACCATTGGAAAGGTCGCTGCTTTTGAGAGCATTATTGAAGTTCAAGAAAATCTGTCATATGAAGATGCATTAGACAATCCTAAATTTCAAAATATGATGGATCTAGCTGAAGAGCTGCGTCGAAACGAAATAAGATTAAACTTAAACTCTGCTGAATTGAGACCTAGAGTCCATGAAGATGAAATAAGAGTTAATGTCAAATGGCCAAACAAAGCAACTGAAATGATCGAAACATTCATGGTTGCTACTAATAATTCAATTGGAATTTTACTTGGTGAGAAAAATGCACCTTTACCATGGAGAAGTCACGCACCGCCAGATGCTCCAGAAGTTGAAGAATTAAATGCTAAGTTCAAAAGTATGGGAATTAATATTGAATTACCTATGCCCAGTGTAAAGAAATTTGGGCAATCCGAAGAAGCTGAATTGGCAAGTATGCTAGGAGATTGGGCAAATAGTGGAAATATTGAAATTAGTGGCCTAGAAAATTCAAATGACCAAGATGACGTTGCGCAATACCTTAAAAATGTGTTAGACCCAGATGCTCGAAAAGATATTCTTATTTCTCTGAAAGAAGCACAACAGAAAGCTAATGATCTAAAGGGCGCGACACGAAGAGTTGTTGATTATGGGCTATTCTATCTTTTGCAACGTGCTATATATTCCCCAGAAAATCTAGGACATTTTGGATTAAATCTGAACGCTTACGTTCATTTTACAAGCCCTATTCGAAGATATGCAGATCTAGTCGTCCATCGTCAACTCAAATCTTTCCTAAATGAAGAAGAATGGGTTCATTCTGAAGAGGAAATGACTAAAATATCGGAGCAATGTACTGCCAATAGCCAAGAAGCTAAGTCTATCGAATGGGAATTAGTTGCAAATGCTTTCCATCTACATTTATTGAGAGGTGGAACTATCGGATCTGTAGAAAATTCACAAGAAAAACTGGAACTAAAACAATGGCCTGCTAGAGTCGTTGGACTTCGAAATCCTTGGATATTCCTTGATTTATTAGACGACGGAGCTATTCGCGGAAAGTTACATGTTAGTCAATTAGGAGATGGAAGACAATTGTCCACCGATGAATTTGGATTACACTTAATCAATGAAAATAGGGAAGAATCTGATGATATTATCCTATCTTTAGGTCAAAAGTTTCCATGTAGGTTGAGAGGTCTTGACCTTTGGAGTGGTGAACTAGACTTAGCTCCTATATAGTATATTTATTGTACGGTCGATAGAAATATATCTAAATTAACTAGCGGACACATGCCGCTGTTATTTCGCATTTAGACAAACACAAATGCTTAAGTTCATGTCAATACACATTTTGATGGCGGCAAATTATTATTTGAATTATTCGCCTGGCAACCTATATTTTCCTAATTTAACTTTCACCATTTCGTCCATTTCTTCTACTGTAATAAGTGGCGTTAAATTTCCTGAAAAAGTGCCAGATGCAGCTATATTTAAGGCCAAACCTGTTACTGTGGTATGATCTGGAAAATCCATTATTGATACAAAGTCATCTTGTCCATAGCACCAGTAGTAAGCTTCAACTGTGCCACCTAGTGATTCTACCATTCGAATAGTTTCGTCTCTTCGAGAAGTTCCGCCTTCTTTTAACAATCCTTTAACACCTTTTTCAGTGTAGCTACCTGAATACATGAATTTAGACATAATAGGCTATAATATCAATATCATTTAACATTTTGCTTAACGAAAATAAAATTGTAAAAACATATTTTAATACTGCTGTGCAATCAAAGTAAGATGGGTCCAAACGTATTGGGAGTTTATGCTACCGTACGGCACAATGAAGATTTACAAATGTTGTCTGGCCTATCTGAAACATGGACTGTTGATAAATCTCAGTATTATAATTTTGTAATGACTCCTCAAATTTCTTTTATTTTTACCTTTTTTAAAATGTTGCCATACCTGTTGTTTGGCGTAACTCTTACGCTGTTTGGAATTATAAGTATCATTGATTTGAACGGAGAAGATATTCAGATGTCCTTGCTCTTACTAGGAATAGGGCTCTTCAATCTATTTTTGTCTCTGACTGTCAGACAAAAAGAAATATTTTTAGACTTAGATAATGGGTATTTTGTCTGGAGGTTTGTTAATTGGCCTAGATTTAGAAATAAAAGATATAAATTATTTCAACCTTTCAATTTCAAAGTTAGGAAAAATTCTAGAGGAGTTAGTCATCGTAATCGTATGGCGGGTTATGATTTTGTAATAATGGATGAAAACGAGAAAGAAATTCCTTTGATTTTCTTTAGGTGCGATCAAAATCCAAATAAGGAGTTTCCCCTAATTGTTAAAACATTAGAAGATTCAATTGGAATGAGAAGATTATTTGATGGTGCGGAAAATAGATAGTATGGAAAAAGGCGTTATATTTGCTGATTTGGAGCAATTTGTTATTGTACCTGAACGTCCGAGATTATGGGATCTTAAAAACCCTGGATGGAGCGTTAATAAATCTAAACACAATCGCTTCGTTATTACTCCTAATGGCTATTTATTGAATATATTCACGATGATGCCGATCCTGATGATTGGCATACCCCTTACGTTCTTGGGAATTGTGTTGTTTGGAGAACCAACAATTCCAGTTATAATTCCGATTGTGCTGGGAATAATCGGGATCTTACTTCTACTTTTGTGTCTACTTATCAGAAGAAGTGAATTATGTATAGATTTGGACAAAGGATATGTTATCTGGAGATATGTTAATTGGCCTAGGTTTAGAAGCTGGAAGTACAAGCTATCTAAACCTTTTAATTTCAAAATTAAGACAACTCGTGATTTTGGCAGTTATTTTGGCTATTACATTACGGTTATGACTGAAGATCAAGAAGAAATTGATTTGATTTTCTTCAGCTGTAAGCAAAATCCAAGAAAAGAGTTTCCCATCATTGTTAAAACATTAGAAAATTCGCTTGGATTAAGAAAATTATTTGATAGTGCAGGAAATAGATAGTATGGAAAAAGGTCTTACATGGCAAGAATTGGATGTTTTTGTTACTGTACCTGAAAGGCCGAGAATAGAATTATGGGATCTTAATAATCCTGGATGGAGCGTTAATAAATCTAAACAAAATCGCTTCGTTATTACTCCTAATGGCTATGGATTAAGCATATTTACGACGTTACCACTCCTGACGTTCGGTACAATTCTTACGCTAATCGGTATTCTGTTTATTCTGTTATCCATAGCCATTAAGAGTAATCTTGTCAATTCAGTGATTGTGCTGATAATCGGGATATTACTTCTAATTTTGTGTCTACTTGCCAGAAGAAGTGAGTTATGTATAGATTTGAACAAGGGATATTTTGTATGGAGATATGCTAATTGGCCTAGGTTTAGGAGCTGGAAGTATAAATTATTTAAACCTTTTAATTTCAAAATTAAGAAAAGTGAAAATTTTGGCATAGATGGCTATTACATTACAGTGATGACTGAAGATCAAAAAGAAGAGGTTTTGATTTTTTTCTTTTGTGATCAAAGTCCAAGAGAGGAGTATCCCATTATTGTTAAAACATTAGAAGATTCGCTTGGATTAAGAAAATTATTTGATAGTGCAGAAAATGGATAGTATGTTTTAAATTACTCTTTTCATAGAAGTAATTATGAAAGGTATGGCTAAAGGGCTTCCAAGCTTTTTGATTATTTTCATCATGATTTCCGGGTGTTTAGATGATTCGATCACATCTGAATCGAATGAAATTGAAATTCAAGAAGATTTCTGGGGCTCGTACTCTGTGGTAGCTCCTGTAGATACTGGAATTAATCCATACCATGACCATTTTCAAAAAAATCAAAGCTTGCCTCAGTCTTTCTTAGATGAATTCGGAGTCACAATGACTTGTGAATTAACTCAAACAGGAACTTGGGAGGAAAGAGTGGAAGCTGATCGGGAAACCTGTTGGAACCTAATTTCCTTCAATGATACTGTATATTTCTCAGGCACATGGATTATCGGAGCAATGGGTGAAGAAGGCTGGAGCGACACACCCATACTCGACGATCCTAATGATGGGCATGGTACTGCTGTTACCGGAGCTGTAATCGATGCAAATCCTGATGCCGTAATTTTCTTCCTCGAAGGGTTTGACGGTGTAAGAAGAGCTGCCGAGCATCCTATGGTTGACATAATTACAACTAGCTTTGGACCTATTGGTTCAATTCCTGTTTCAGGAATAGAAGACGATACCGAATATGCTGTTAATGAAATGGGCAAATTGCACACTGGTGCTTGTGATAATACAGGCTCTACTTGTGTTCAAGATGCAACTGGTGGACCGCCATGGTCAATCGGAATTGCAGGATTCCAAGAAGATGGTGATCGAGGAAAAGTAATGCATTGTTCTGGAACTGCCCCGGATATAGTAGCAGACTGGACTCAAAATTTGCCTGACCACGACTCAATTGACGGATATCATGATACTTCAGGAACCAGTTTCGCAACTCCAAGAACGGCTGGCGTGCTTTCCTTAGTTATCCAAGAACTTAGAGAACAATACAACGACAAGGGATCTGGTGGTAGAAATGGTAGCTTAATTTACAGTGAAAACGCTTCAATTACCAACTATGATATCAGAAGAAGTATGGAAAAAGCCTCATACTTCCCAGATGCTTCGGAGTATGATCCTGGGGCAAATGAAGGTGCTTGCCAAACTGGCGTACCTGTGTCTCCTGTGGCTCCATACACCCAGACTGGTTGGGGAGTTGTTGATCCTACAATAACACAAACTATTATTCAAGACTTAGATGGTTCTTCGCCTTTAACTGATAAGGATTTTGATTGTGAAACGTACATGGATTCAGTTATGGCTGCTAGAATTGCATATTGGAGTTAATTTTTAGCAAACTACATAAATTGCCTCTAAATCGTGGCCTATGAAAGAGATCGTGGTGAGCTCGATGGCTCCGAAACCGATCGGTCCTTACTCACAAGGTGTCGTGTCTGGGAATTTTATTTTCCTAAGTGGCCAAGTAGGCCGGAAGCATGACGCTACAGACTTAGAAAATGGTGTAGCTGACCAAACTAGGCAAGCCATTCTAAACATAAAGGCCGTATTAGCTGAAAAAAATCTAACATTAGATAACGTAGTAAAATCAACTGTTTTCTTGGCAGATATGAACGACTTTGCAGAGATGAACGCAGTATATGCTGAATTCTTTGATGAAGACACTGCTCCCGCAAGATCAACAGTGCAAGTTGCTGGTCTGCCATTGAATGCTGATATGGAAATTGAAGTAATGGCTTCATTGGATTAATTATGTACATTATTAGTGGTTCAACTCACCAAAGATTAGGCGCATCCTTAGCTGAAGAAATGGATGCTGAATTTTGTGGAGTAGTGAACAGACATTTTCCAGATGGCGAAAGGTATATCCGTGTTTTAATGGATGTAAATGAACAAGATGTTGTTGTTATTCAAAATACTTTTCCTGATAAAAAGATTGTAGAACTTCTCCTAATTTTACAAGCTGTTAAAGAAGCAGGAGCAAAGACTGTTACTTGCGTAATTCCATACATGGGATATTCTAGACAAGAACGTATTTTCCAGTCTGGTGAAGCCCGTTCAGCAAAAGCAATTGCGAGTGTTATTGGAGGAATGTGCGACAGAGTTTTCACAATTAATGTTCATACTCCTGAAATTCTGAAATTTTTTGGATGTGAAGCAAATGATATCAACGGCTCAAGAGAAGTTGTAAGATATTTGAAAGGATTTGGTCCTGATATGGTGATAGCTCCGGATGAAGGATCTAGAGACAGATGTACTTTGGCTGCCGATTTACTAAAGGTTCCCGTTCATGTAATGAAAAAAGTTAGGATTGATGGTCGAACTGTTGAAACTTCTTCCGGTCAAATTAATGTTAAGGGATCTACCGCAGTCATATTGGACGACATAATTTCAACTGGAGGGACTATTGCAACTGCAGCAAATATTCTTCGAGAAGGAGGGGCTGAGAGAGTTTTTGCAGCTTGTACTCATGGTCTATTCATTGAAGATGCTGCAAATCGCTTGCGTGTTTGCGATGATATATTAAGTTCAGATACTTTAGAGGGCGTTTACACTAGATTTTCAGTTGCTCCTGCAATTGCTGATGCTCTCTAATGTTCTGGAAAGGTCCGTTATTTACAGAAAAGGGATTTGTTGATAGCTGTATCAATTTAGAAACTTGCGAATTTGTTGATTCTGATAAAGAAGAAGACGGAATTATCGTTCCTCTCTTTCGTAATTGCCATAGTCACCTTGGTGACACTGGAGCGAGAAGTTCTGTACCTGCAAACATAACTTTAGCAGAATTAGTAGGACCCGGTGGTTGGAAACACGAATGGTTAAAAAATAATAATATTGAAAAATCTATTTTGGAAGGGTTGAAAGAAGCTACTTACTCAGGAACTGGTCTGATTATGGACTTTAGAGAAGGTGGAAAAAAAGGATTAGATGCTTTTGAAGCTCACGATTACTTAGGTACTAGTATTCTGTTTGGAAGACCTCTCGGAGATGAATATCTTCCCGGAAAACACGCTGGAATAAGTAGCCTTACAGATGTTGGATCTTTAGCGCATAAGCTCAGTGAACAAGCCCGAAAAAGAGAAGGGCTCATCGGAATTCACCATTCTGAAAATAGGCGTGAAGATATCGAGCCTCTGATTGAATTGAATCCTGACTTTGTAGTCCATATGTGTCACGCAACTGACGAAGATTTGTTGGCTTTGAAAGAAGCAAATATTTCTGTTGTGGTATGCCCAAGAAGTAATGACTATTTCGGAAATAGGCCTCCCTTGGAAAAAATGATTGAACTAGGATTAGATTTAGGATTTGGTACTGATAATGGAATGATTTGTAGCGTAAATATTATTGACGAAATTAGGTTTATTAAAGAAAATTTTCCTTCAATCAATCTACATAAAATTCTAGAAATTGCCTGTTTCGGGCTTAGTGATATGTTTAATAAGGACGGAACTTCAAGATATTTTAATCCGAAACTAAGTGGATGGGCTTTGCTTTCCAGAGAAGCTATAGATAATTATGAGTCTATTTTCAACCCTGAGACTAAAGTTTTAGGTGCAAGATGGAGAAATTAGAGTGGATTTCCAAAAAGTAATCGCAGTCGCAACAAAACGCGGTATTTTTCAACCTGCTTTCGACGCATACGGAGGATTGGCAGGGTTCTTGGACTACGGACCTGTTGGAGTTAGGATGCGAAGGCGCATTCTTGAAATGTGGAGAAAACACTATGTAATCAATGCAGGATGTTTAGAGCTAGACGGTGCTTTAATCGGCCCCGAATCTATGTTTCAAGCCTCTGGCCATTTGGGTGAATTTGACGATGCTTTAGTTGATTGTAAAGAATGCGGAAAACAATTTCGAGCAGATCATTTAATTGACGGAGGAGAAGAAATGTCAAGATCCGAATTGGCTAAAAAAATCATTAATATTTCTTGCCCTAGTTGTAGCTCTCCTCTTTCTGAAATGAGTGCATTCAATCTAATGTTTTCTACCTCTGTTGGTGCCGGAAAAGGAGCTCCAGGGTATTTACGCCCCGAAACTGCTCAAAGTATATTTTTAGCATTTCCATGGCTATTGAGGCAAAATCGAGGAAAGTTGCCTTTTGCTGGTGCTCAAATCGGCAGGTCTTTTAGAAATGAAATTTCACCGAGACAAGGTCCACTTAGAATGAGAGAATTTACTCAAATGGAAGTTGAGCATTTTTTCCTACCTTCAAATGAACCTTCTCTTCCTACGGAATTAAGGAATACAAAAATTACGCTTTTATCTGCCGATGGAAAAGAGTCTCAAACTACAGTTGGCCAAGCATTTGATTCAGAAGTTGTCACTTCTTCTTTGGTAGCAACTCATTTGGCAAGAGCTCAAAATTTCTTAATTTCAATTGGAGTGCCTCCGGGAAAATTACGGTTTAGACAACACGGATCAAACGAAATGGCCCACTATTCTAGCGATTGTTGGGATGGTGAAATCAACACTTCTTTGGGATGGGTTGAGATTGTCGGTGTTGCCCACAGAGGCAATTATGATTTGTCGGCTCACGGAAATGCTTCATCCAGAGAGTTCAGAGTTCCTATTCCAGGCACTGAAAAAGAAATGAACTTATGGAAGCCAGATATTGGAAAGTTAGGTAAAGAATTCAAAGGGGACGCAAAACTAATTCTTGAAGCAATTAAAAATGTTGAATTGAAACCAAATACTTCGCTAAATATTAACGGAAAAGATATTGTACTAAGCGAGGATTATATGTCTCAAAAAACTGAACGTAGAAGTGAAATGGTTTATCCGAACGTAGTAGAGCCTTCATTTGGATTAGATAGAATTCTTTATTGTTTGTTAGAAAGCTCATGGAATATAGATGGTGAAAGAGAATGGATTTCACTACCCCAAGATACTTCCCCGTATGATTTACTTGTTGCACCACTAATGACTAAAGATGGTTTAGATACAAAAGCTCATGAAATTATGAAGTCAGCAATTGATATCGGAATTGACGCATATTACGATGAAGCTGGATCTATAGGGAGAAGATATGCTAGAGCTGATGAAATTGGTATTTTCTATTCAATGACTATCGATCATCAAACTTTAGAAGATGGCACAATAACATTACGTGAGAGAGATTCTAAAAATCAAAGTAGAGTTCCTCTTGAAGATGCACTAAATCAAGTAAGGAGGTAATGTGAATCCTTTGCTTGTACATATTTTAGCACTAATTTATGGTATACCATTTATTTTGATTGGTATTGAACATTTCAAAGAACCTCAAAAATTTGTAGATATTGTGCCGAAATACATGCCTTTTGCTTTATTCTTAGTTTATTTGACCGGAGTAATGGAAATTCTTGTTGGATTGGGAATTATCTATCCCGATACTAGAGAACTTACCGGACGATTAACAGTCCTTTTTTTACTTGCGATTTATCCTGCAAATTTCAATATGTGGGTTAATGATGTTCCCTTTAATGGAACTAGACTAACGACGCAGGGCCATCTGGTTAGATTGTCGGTTCAAATTCTCTTGATAATCGCTGCATTAGGTTTCTCTGGAGATTTGCAGAAAATTAGAAAATCTTAATGTGTTTGTGTGTTAAATAAATTCCTAGAATAATGAAAATAGCGCCTAGTATTGCTACTTGGTTAGAGACAAAATGTCCACCTGTTCCTTCTCTTGTAAATGCTAGGAAACCATTACCTACTCCTAATAGTGAAAGTCCGCCTACGAGCTTCAAACCATCTGAATTTTGCCAAAAATTAATTGCTTCTGGATCCCTATTATGCCAAATCCAAGCGGCATGGAAAAGAACCCAAGCTGCAAATAGTTCCGTTGTTTCTTCAAGAGTGATATTCGTGCCAATTTCCTGTGCTGCTTCATTACTTACTATTCCATCGTGGAAAGCGTCCACAGTTTGACCTAAACCTAGGATACCCAATACTAAAATGTAAAGTAAAGGATATCCAGACGGTGCTGGCCAATCTGAATTGAACGCAAGCCAAGATAACCAAACTAGAACTGAACCGAGCGTTGATGCAAATATAATTCTACCTAATATAGATTCTCTGAGGGTTAAGTCCCAATTGTTTTCCAAAATTACTAAAACTAAACTAAAGAAAAGTAGGGTTCGACCTGTCTGAAGAGTATTCGCCTTCGTGTTTTGCTTATTTTTCTGAAGATCTCTCCAAGCAATTGCTGCAACAAGGAGATACGCTAATCGTGTTGCCTGCTCGACTGGACGATATTCTGGTTCGATGGCATTATAATCCGAAAAAAATCCTTGAAGTAAATATGTATCTAGTATGAAAAAAAAGAAACATAAAAAGTAAATTAATAGCATTGGAGACAACAACAATGGTGTTCTCTCTGTAGACTGAGACAAATTACTACCTTATTTGTGCAAAGACTTCGATAGCCTTTTCCAAATCTTCGTCTGTTATATGTAAATGAAATACTGCTCTTATTGTTGAATCATCAGTATCTAAAATATCAATATCATGCTTTGCAAGCTCTTCTATCGTTCTTTTAGATTGCCCTTTCCCAACACCAATGTAAACAATGTTAGATTGAACTGCCTCTAGGTTTACTGAAAAATTAGGCATATCTACCAATGCTTCTGCAAACTGCCTTGCTCTTCTGTGATCCTCTCGTAGCCTGTCTATGTTATTCTCGAGTGCATAGATTCCTGCTGCAGCCATCATTCCTGCCTGCCTCATTCCTCCTCCAAACATCTTTCTCCATCTGTGAGCTTGTGCTAAATCTTTCTTACTTCCAACTAAGACCGACCCTATTGGTGCGCCTAACCCTTTTGAAAGACATACTGACACTGAATCAAAATCACGGACCATCCTTGCTGGTTCTGTATTGCTTGCAACTATTGCGTTGAAAAGCCTGGCTCCGTCCATGTGTAATTTACAATCTTTTTCTCTTGCAACTTTACATATTTCATCAATAACTTCTTGAGAATAAACCGAACCACCTCCTCCTTGTGCCGTGTTTTCTACACAAACTAAGCTTCCGTTTGGATAATGGGATAAGCTTCCTTCTGCTTTTCTGATTGATCTCGATACTTGCTCCGAAGCCATAAGCCCGTTCTTACCGTCGACTAGAGCTACAGAACATCCTGAAAGGGCTGCAAACGCACCTCCTTCGTATCTGTAGATGTGGCTGTGGGCCTCTGTAACTATTTCATCTCCAGGTGAAGTGTGAGTTCTAGTAGCAACTATATTGGACATTGTTCCTGACGGAACATATAACGCCGCTTCCTTTCCAAGTAATTTAGCTGTTTTATCTTGCAACTCAATTACTGTTGGATCATCCCCTAATACATCATCACCAACATCAGCCTCGAGCATTGCCTTTCGCATACCCTCGGTTGGCTGAGTAACTGTGTCACTACGGAGGTCTATCACAAATTGCCTTTCGTGGACTGATTATAATAATTTGTTTTTAACTAAGTTTAATATTTCCACACATGAAGGCGATGTATGAATGCTGGTGTTATTTGGTTTAGAAATGCGCTTCGTTTAAACGATAATCGAGTGCTGGTTGAATGTCTAAACTCTACTAATTCCCAAACAATACTTCCTCTGTATTTACTAGATAAAAGTGACCTAGAACAAAATAATAATGAAAATAGGATTAAATTTCTCTATGAATCTTTAATTGATTTGGATTCTAATTTTAAAGCTAAATTCGGTTCTAATTTGGTTATTTTAAACGGTAAATCCAAAGATATATTCAGAAAACTTCTGGATAATGACTTACTAGACATATCAGAGATCTTTACAGATTATTCAAACAAACCTGATGATATCGAAAATGAAAATAATCTAAAAAGTATTTTAGCAAAAAATACTTCTGTTAAACTACATCTTATCTCAAAGGTAAATTCATTAACAAATGTTCAAGAAGTAGTAAGCCAAGAAACCTTCAAGCCTCCAAAAACAATGAAAGATATGGAAAAGTTATTTTCAAATCTATTTCCAAAAGATGAAAATGGATTCTACAGTATTGATGAACCCTTAGATATTCCTGAAAACTCTAAACCAACTTCTGAAAATTCCTCTGAAATTATTAAAGACTACCTTTTCGATGTAAAAAAAGAGTTATCTTTGCTGGAAAAGGATTCAAAATCTTATTTCAAAGGTGGCGAATCTGAAGCATTAATCCGTTTAAAGAAAAAAGTGAGTTCCGAGGAAGAATATATTCGAAACTTTAGAAAACCTCGTACCATTTCTACAAATAAACCAGAAAACCCACTAGAACCTGAAACTACTGGACTTTCACCATACCTAAGCTTTGGCTGTTTATCACCCAGGCTGCTATGGAAAGAAACCGAAAAGTGCTATCGAAATGGAGAACATACACAACCTCCTGAATCTATGCACGGGCAACTTATGTTCAGGGAAATGTTCTACATTTTATCGAGAGCGGTAGAAAACTGGGATTCAGATACGAATAATTCAATGTGTAAAAAAATAGAATGGGGAGATTTTGATAAAAGTAAAATGGAATTATGGGAAAAAGGTCAAACTGGTTTCCCATATATCGATGCGATGATGAGACAATTGGACGCAACCGGATGGATGCACCACTTGGGAAGGCATGCCGTATCTTGTTTCCTAACTAGAGGACAACTGTGGCAGCATTGGGAACAGGGTAGAGACGTATTTGATAGGAAATTAGTCGATGCCGATTGGGCGCTAAATAATGGAAATTGGTTGTGGCTATCTGGAGTCGCTCCCTTCTCCATGCCTTATTTCAGACTATACAATCCCTGCCCAGATGGGAAATCTAGTCTAAATGTTGAAGCTAAGAATGCTGAATTTGTTAGATATTGGGTTCCTGAATTGAAAGACTATCCTTCGAAGTATATTTTTGAACCTCACTTAGCACCTATTCTGATACAAGAAAATGCAAGGTGTATTATTGGTAAAGATTATCCCGAACCTATGGTTGATCGTAAGGTAGTAGCTAAAGAAAACTTAGCAAAATTTAAAGCTAGTGCAGCTAAATTACGTGCAAATAACTAGTTGACTAAGCTGTATTATTCACTAAAGATTCAAGAGTATCAATAAAATCAGAACTATCATTTAAACAAGGTATGTAGACAAATTCTTTACCGCCTGATTCAATGAATGATTCTTTAGCTTCCATCTCTATTTCTTCAAGTGTTTCTAAACAATCTGCAACAAATGAAGGGCACACTACTCCAATTTTCTCTACTCCCTTTTCTGCTAAATTTTCTACTTCAACATCAGTGTATGGTTTTAACCACGAGGGACCTATTATGGAAACCCGTGATTGAAAAGACACCATCCATTGCTCGTCATTCAAATTTAGCTTATTTGCAGTTAATTTTGAAGTGGCCATTACATTCGATCTGTAACAATTATTTGAAGAGGGGCAATCTATTTCACAACAATTTGTAACTTTCATGCAATGGTTTCCAACAACATCACCTTTGGTTAAATGTCTCTCAGGAATTCCATGGTAGCTGAAAACAATTTTGTCTAAATTTTTCACATGAGGTTTTATCGAATTTGCTAATGCATCTATATACTTAGAATCATCATAGAACGGTTTAACGAAACTGACGTTCAGTTCTGGATATGTTTCTGAAATTATTCTATTTATTTCTTCAACCGTTGTCTCTGTAGTTGACATTGCATTATGAGGATATAGCGGGATAATCGTAACTCGACCAATGCCTTCTCTTCTGTATAATTCAATTTTGTCTGCAATAGAAGGTTGTTGATACCTCATTGCAATATCAACAGACCATCCAGTCTTTCTTGATAAAGAATTTGCTATTTTTTGAGTGTTGATAATAAGTGGGGACCCTTCTTTTTGCCATATTTTTTTGTAAGCTTCTTTCGCTTTAGCGGGTCTAAATGGTAGAATAAATGCTCTGAGAATAAATTGCTGAATTATTTTTGGTAAATCTATAACCTTATCATCTGATAAAAATTCTCTGAGGTATTCCCTGACATCGTCTGTGGATAGCGACTTTGGAGAACCTAAATTAACTAGTAATATCTTTTTGCTCATGAGTTGAGTGGATTGGTAAAGGTCTTGTCAGTAAGAATGCACAAAGAAGAATGCAAAACACACCTAATCCGACCTTAGCAGGATAAACGGGGATAAAATATATCGAAACTGCAAAGGTTGGGATTATTACCAAAACTGCATTACGTTTGGATGTTTTGGAAATACTACCATTAGCTCTCCAGTCTTTAATCAACTTGCCAAATATTTTGTGATTCAAAAGCCAATTTTCCATTCTTTTAGATGATTTTGAAAAAAACCAGGCTGAAGCTAGAACACATGGTGTAGTAGGAACGCCTGGTAGTATGGTCCCTGCGATTCCTATGCCTAGAAATCCCAAACCTATTACAAAATAGATTATTTGTTTTGGATTCACATGAAAAAGTGTAGGTGTAGATACTTAAAATTAAAGCACAAGTGACTAATGAAATTACATGCCATTGTCTCTTAAAATCTAATTAGATTTGAAGAAAGACAATTATATGTGTATTTAGATTGCATAAGATGGAACAAAATATTGCCTGGAATTATCCTAAAGGGTCAATTAATCTCATTACTACATTTATCCTTACGCAAACTATTGTGGTGGGGGTACTAATTTTCCTTTACGCAGATAGTTTTTTTGATATTAATGAAGGAGACGGAATAATTATTCCAGATGAAATATTTGTTGAATATTTTAACATAATTTGTACTATTTCATTCTTAATTATTGAACTTGTTTTTCTCCAATTAATATTAAAGAACATAGATATGCCTGTGAAATTTGTTTATGACTTGAATAGTAGCTATCTAGAGTTGCACACAATCAATAATCACTTATTCGGCTTTGGGAATTCAAATAAAAAAATTAAATGTGACCGATATAATAAGGCACAAATATCGAAAATCAAGTACCTTGGCGGTGAAGATCCTGTTACGTACTACTGCTTAGAGATTAAAGATAGAGAAGGGAATACTACTGGAAGACTAAACTATATCTCCTCTGAAAATGTAGTTAAGGATATTGCGAAAATAGTTGGCTTTACTTTGCCTGATACTAGCTCGTATATTGATTTGGAAAGGGGAGATATTGAGAGGAGTGATTGGGGATTCAGTAAATATTAAGAATAATGTGTCCAACCTTCTGGGATAAATATGTGACTAAATGCCATAACATAGAGGAAACAAAGTCCTAGGAATATTATCCTAAGTGGTCTAAATGTTGGCGTAAAAATATTAAGCCAAAAGTAAGAATAAAGGAATAGTAGCAGAAATCCCTCTATTGAAGGCAGATAGCCTGCTACATCGCCTTCACTATAGCCCCACCAATTTCCCCAAACAGTAGACTCAGTTCTTGGTTCAGTCCCTCCTGAACCAAAAACCCAAATATCAAATTGAATATTCGGAGTCGTGGCCTGCCCTCCGATTAATAGCCTAACTAATCCCTCTAGTACTCTCAATGGTCCAAAAAATACTATCCAAACAGGATAGCTCATGTATGGCATAATTCCCCATATAGTCATTATTACTCCGAAGATTGCTTTTCTTCTCCAATTCTGAAGAAAAGCTGGAGTAGAAAGCTCTACGCCTGTTGACTCATACAGAGGCTTGCTAGATTCTTCATTAGTGCTTATTGAACTACCTTCTTTCCATTTACGATATGCTTCACTATTTTGTGAAATATCGTCACCTGAGTTCGATTCAT
>Ga0207985_1000049_pt1 | contig 28620 bp, 27 predicted proteins | sample ETNtaG_3_FD_185761 | JGI IMG/M metagenome (GOLD analysis project Ga0207985, IMG submission 185761) | Marine microbial and viral communities from oxygen minimum zone, Eastern Pacific Ocean - ETNP201302SV84 (SPAdes) (version 2) | ecosystem: Environmental > Aquatic > Marine > Unclassified ...
TAATATCTATGGCATCTCATAAAAAATTGGTACCAAGGTGAAAAAACTTTTTTTTGTTACATTATTAATTCAATTTAATTTTATTCAATCTGATTATTCAATTCATCCAAGAGCAGATTTTGTTGTTAATGAATTAGTTAACTCTCATGGTTTTGAAGAGGAGCAAGTCCTTGATGTTTTAAAAAATGCTAAGAAACAACAAACCATTATTGATAGGATTTCAACTCCAGCAGAGTTTACTATTACATGGGATGCATATAGGAATATATTTATTGAAGAAAAAAGAATAAAAAATGGTAAACAATTTATTGAGGATAACCTGCTAACCCTTAAAAAAGCTGAAGAAGAGTTTGGCGTCCCAAAAGAAATTATTACTGCGATCTTGGGCGTTGAAACAAGATATGGAAATATTCAAGGTAAGGATAGAGTATTAGACTCACTTACAACATTAGGATTTGATTATCCTAGAAGAGCAGAGTTTTTTAGAAATGAGCTGATTAACTTTTTCATACTTACCAGAGATAATAATCTTGATATTTATAGTGTGAAAGGCTCTTATGCTGGGGCTATGGGATATGGACAGTTTATTTCATCCTCATACTTGGCATATGCTATTGATTATGATGGAGACAGTTATGCAGACCTTTTTGGTTCTAAAGAAGATGCTATTGGAAGTATTGCAAATTATTTAAGCATTCATGGATGGAATGCAGAGGCTGACATAGTCATAAGAATAGATCATAACAATGTTAGAAAGCCCTATAATCTTGATGGTAAGTTTATTCCAGTAAAACTAGAGCGAGGAGAGGATATTTTTTATGAGATTCAAAATGGAGATACGTTATCTCAAATAGCTTTAGATAATGATGTAAGACTTTCAGATTTGATAAAATTAAATGATATGAAAGATAAAGATGTATTAATAACAGGAAAAAAGATTAGAATTAATAAAAAAATTAATACATATTTCATCGGCACAGAAAATTTTGTTGCAATAACAAAATATAATTACAGTCACTTTTACGCAATGGTGGTTTACAATCTAGCAAGGGAGTTAGGATTATGAAAAAATTATTGTTCATACTATTTGGGTTGGTTTCTATTGAATCTTTCTCTCAGTCATTTATTCCAAATACTCCAACTCTTGACCTAAAAAGTTATATTTTAATAGAGCCTAATACAAATACTGTTATCGCCAGCTTTAACGAAGATGCTCCAATTGAGCCTGCAAGCATGACTAAAGTAATGTCCAGCTATGTGATAGCTGACCAAATTGCAAATGATTTTTTAGGCTTGGATGACAATGTTCTCATTAGTGAAAAAGCGTGGAGAATGGAAGGCTCGAAAATGTTTATTGAGCAGGGGAAAAGAGTAAGTGTTCTTGATTTACTCAAAGGAGTTATTATTCAGTCGGGCAATGATGCAACAGTGGCACTAGCTGAATATGTTGGAGGAACAGAGAACGGATTTGTAGATTTGATGAATTCATATGCTGTATCAATGGGCTTATCAAATACTTTATTCCAAAATTCTACAGGGCTTCCGGATGGAAATCATTTTTCAAGCGCTAAAGATTTAGCAACAATGACAAGTTTATTAATAAATAACTTTCCAGAAACATATAGTTTGTACAAAGAAAAATATTACACCTTCAACAATATAAGGCAGCCAAATAGAAACCGACTTCTTTGGAAAGATAATTCTTCTGACGGAGTAAAGACTGGGCATACCGAATCTGCTGGATATTGTCTAATCAGCTCTGCGAAGAGAAATGATATGAGGCTAATAGCTGTTGTGGCAGGTGCAAAGTCTGATAAAGAACGTTTTAATGATACTCAAAGATTACTTGAATATGGCTTTAGATTTTATTCAACCCAGGAGGTAATTAAAAAAGACAATGCTCTTAAAGATGTCGATGTATGGGGTGGTAAAAAGAATCTAGTTTCATTAGGTGCAGAAAACAGTATTAAGCTTACTCTACCAAGAACTTCTTTTAGGAATATTACGATTAGCTATGACTTCCAAAATAATTTAAGAGCTCCAATCAAAGAAGGGCAGGCTCTTGGTACTTTGGTAATTAAAGACGGTGAAAAAACCTTACATACCGAAAATTTGGTTGCTTTAAGTAATGTAGAAGCGAAAGGATTCTTTGGCAGATTATGGGCAAGCTTAGTATTGTGGTTCAGAGGTTTATTCAGCCTAGGCGATGCCTAAATTAGCATCATACAACGGTAAAGTTGATTCAATAGAAAATATTAAAGTCTCTCCAATGTCGAGAGCATTCCTTTTTTCAGACAGTGTTTATGAAGTTATTTCTTTTTATAAGAATGAGTTTATTGATTTTGAAAGACATCTTGATCGTCTGAAGCACAGCCTTAATGAAACTAAAATATCATGCTCAATTGAGGACTGTAAAACTGAAATAGAAAAACTTTTAATTGAATCCAAATCCAAAGATGGATATATTTATTTCCAAGTTTCAAGGGGAGTTGATTCCAAAAGATCTCACTTCTTTGAAGATAGTGATTGTGAAAGGTTTGGTTTTGTCGAAGAATTTTCCTTTTTCAATCAGTTACCTTTAAGGGTTGTGTTAGTTGATGATATCCGTTGGCAGAGATGTGATATTAAATCAACCTCGTTACTTGGTAACGTTCTTCAAATGAATGATGCCAAAAGTATGGGATGTAATGAAATATTAATGCATAAAAATGGTGTGCTTACTGAGGGCGGAGCAAGTAACATCTTTTTTGTTAAAGATAAGACTATTTTCACACCAGAACTATCTTCTAATATTTTACCTGGCATAACGCGATACCAGGTTATTGAAATAATTAAAGATAAGAAATTAGATTTCCAAGAGGGATCTTATGGCATCAATGATTTAAATGAGGCTTCTTCAATCTGGTTTACGAGCACGACAAAGGGAATAGTTGGCGTTGAGGAAATAGTTAATCTTGAAACTAAAATTAATCCTGAATGCGAGCTACTTGAGATTTGTAAAGATGCATTTGTAAAGAAGTATTTTAGCTAGCACAGATTTTTATTATCAGTCTCTCAACTTCCTTCCATGCATCAAGTCTTTTAATTCCCTTAAATGTTTTCTCAATCTCAAAAATATCTTTGCTGAGACTTGATAGGCTAGACTCCATTTTTCTTATAAAAGATAAGTAGAGACTAATTTTTGAGTTCCACATTTTTGCATTTTCAAGATATTTTTTCGGCGAAGCGCTTTTCTTTGCCATTAGAGATGTGCTTATTAATTTATCTAAAACCCATATCACCAAGGCAAGAGAGTTTGGATCATTTTGTTTAATCTGCCTGAGAATTTTTATTGATCTCTTTTCATTAAAATTCAACAAGCAATCTTCGAGTTCATAAGGAGCATGGATTGAGCTACTTATAGAGTTTTCAAGTGAAACTGAATCTATCTCAGCTGAATGTAATATTTTTAGGGTTTCAATATCATTTCTATGTGCAACTAAGTTGCTAGAGTTCAATTCAAATAAATGCTTTGCAACCCTATCTGCGTTTGTTTTATCAAGGAAGTTGAGCTTATCTCTTAACCATTTTTTTTCATCCAGCGGCTTCAATTTTGTGCACTCAATGATTTGCACTAATTCTTTATTATCTTTGATCCATTTTGTTTTTGAGCTTATGGATTCAGAAATACTATCAATAATAATCTTAATATTACTCATATTATCTAAATCAATCTTTTCTAATATTTCGGAGAGATCCTTTGGAAACCTTCCTTCACTATGAACTACCTTAATTATTAACTGTGACCCAAATAAATCACCTCCAAGATTGTTTTGAATTGCTGACAAAAGACCATCTGATTCATTTGCTTCAAAAATCATTGTTTCATCAAATCCCTGATCAGCAAACTCTTTTGTTAAAAAGTCTTTCACCTCATTCTTTAGAATCATCTCTTTTCCATGAATGAGACTAAGCACAGCGTTTTCTCTTAAATTGTTTTTAAAGTTGAGACTACTTATCTTCATGTGCCTTTAAATAAAGAATTATCTTTTTATTTAAGTCTTCAATGATTTCAATGCGCATTAGTCTTACTAATTCTTTTTGTGCCAAAGGATTAAGGCTTTGAGTATTAAATCTTCTTGTAGAACTAATCTTTTTAGTATGCTCTTCGTCACTATGAATATTTATTTTGATACTTCCAACAACCTCACTTTCTAGAGAACCCAAATTTTCACCACCATAAAAATTATTTTCTTTAAATTGAAACTCTGAAATGTTTAATTCTTTGGACGATGCCCCATTTTCTTTAATAAAAATATCTAGGTTATTTTTTATCTTTTCAGGCACAGATAGATCAAACTTAACTTTGCTTACAATAATTTGAGAGTCAGAATTAATTGGGCTAAAAGAACAGCCAAGGATTGTTATGTTAAGAAAAATTAGAGCTGCTAGATTACGAAATTTATTAGCTTTTCTTTTACATAGATACATTTTTTGATTTCCTTATCACCAAGTAAATCATCCACATTTTTAATAGATTTAGCAACACTTTCGATTTCGTCTTGTTCTAAGCTTGATGATATTTCTATTTTTCCTCTGACTTTTCCATTAATTTGGACTACCAGTTCAAATGAATCAGTGACCATTAGATTTTCATCAAAAGTTGGCCAGCTTTCCTCAATTTCTGAGCTATTTTCAAAAAAGTTATTCCACAAAGCTTCACATATGTGTGGTGCTATGGGATAAAGCATTTGCAGAATTGATGAAATGAATTCATTGAGACAGAATTGATCATTTTCAGTGGATATTTCACCTTTTATTTGATCGGGCGTTGAATTTAAAAGCTCCATACAAGCTGCAATTACTGTATTAAAAGCGTATCTATTTTCATAATCAATGGTAACTTTTTTGATAGTTAAATGAATTTTTCTTCTAAAATCTTTTAAACTTTTATCTAGCTCACCTTGCATCTTTACTTTTTTATACTTTTTATCATGAGAAAAGCTCCAAAGTTTTTTCAAGAATCTAAAAGCTCCATCTACTGCAGTTTCTGACCATTCTAAACTTTGCTCAGGAGGAGCAGTAAACATCATATAAAGACGTATCGTATCAGCACCATATTTATCAATATATTGTTGTGGGTCAACCGTATTGCCTTTAGACTTTGACATCTTTGATCCGTCCTTAAGAACCATTCCTTGGGTAAGTAATTTTTTAAAAGGCTCGTCACCCTCTACTAAACCAATATCTCGCATAGCTTTATGAAAAAACCTAGAGTAAAGAAGATGCAAGATAGCATGTTCAATGCCGCCAATGTAAAGATCAACTGGAAGCCAGTATGCTGAATTTTCGTCTAAAGCTTTGTCATTATTATCTGCTGCTGTAAATCTTGCGTAATACCAGGATGAGTCAACAAAAGTATCAAATGTATCAACTTCCCTAGATTCACTAGGACCAATATCAAAAAAATCTTTATTTTGACTTAGTGGTTTTGGTGACTCTCCATCTTTTATTTTAGGCAACTCAACAGGTAGCTCTGTATTCTCTAAAAAAATAGGCTCATCATTTTTATAGACTACTGGTATAGGACATCCCCAAAACCTTTGTCTGCTAACGCCCCAGTCACGTAATCTAAAATTTTCAATGCCTTTACCGATTCCTTCTTTTTCAAGGAAGCTATTAATATTTAGGATTGCATCTTCTGAAGTCAGACCATCAAATTGCTCCGAGTTGATAAGTTCACCCTTTTGAGAAGAAGGTATTTCATCAGCTTTTATGACTTGCTTGATATCTATTTCATATTTGTGGGCAAACTCATGATCCCTTTCATCATGAGCTGGAACTCCCATCACTACTCCTGTTCCGTAATCCATTAGAACATAATTAGCAATCCAGACATCAAGATCCATTCCTGTGAAAGGATGCTTAACTTTTAGATTTGTTTTTAAACCTAACTTCTCAGCCTTAGCCATATCTGCTTCAGCCATCTTTGTTTCATTACATTTTTTAATAAAGTCATCTATTTGCATATCTTGATTTGCTAAATTCTGTGAAATTGGATGATTTGGTGATATCGCAAGGTATGTAACTCCATAAATAGTATCAATTCTTGTTGTAAAAGCAGTTAGTTCCTCTCCGCTTGAAAGAGGAAAACTTATTTCTGATCCATAAGATTTACCAATCCAGTTTTTTTGCATTGATTTTACATTTTCAGGCCAATCAAGATGTTCTATAGAAGTAAGAAGCTCATCAGCATAGTCTGTAATTCTTAAAAACCATTGATCAATTTCTTTTAACTCTACAGTTGCTCCCGATCTCCATCCTTTTCCATCTATAACTTGTTCATTCGCAAGCACCGTCTCATCAACTGGATCCCAATTAACTAGAGATTTCTTTCTATAAACTAGACCTTGCTTATGAAGAAGACTAAAAATTTCTTGCTCCCACTTATAATAATTTGGATCACAAGTTTTAAGCTCTTTTGACCAGTCATAGCTAAACCCAAGTCTCTTGAGTTGTGACTTCATATTTTCAATGTTTTGTTCAGTCCAACTTTGTGGATCAACTTTATTATGAATAGCTGCGTTTTCAGCAGGTAGACCAAAGGCATCCCAACCCATAGGCTGGAAGACATTGAATCCTCTCATTCTTTTATATCTAGAAATAACGTCACCAATCGTATAGTTCCGCACATGTCCCATATGAAGTTTTCCAGAGGGATATGGGAACATGGATAAACAATAATACTTCTCTCTTTCATCTGGAGTAGCCTTATATTTATTAATTTTTTCCCATTCAGACTGAATGCTAGATTCAATTTTTTCTGGATTATATTGTTCTTCAAGCATTTTTTAGGAACTCATTTTCAAGATAGTTGATTGTATGTTGGTTTTTAACGAATTTCTTATCTTTAAGCATTTTTTGATGGAATTGATGAGTTGTTTGTATCCCTTCAATAAAAAACTCATCAAGAGCACTTAACATTCTATTAATTGCTGATTTTCTTGAGCCGGCAAGAGAAATTATTTTTGCCAACATTGAGTCATAGTAGGGTGGAACTTCATAACCATTATAAATGTGTGAATCATAACGGATACCAAATCCTCCAGGAATGTGCATCCTAGTTATCCTTCCAGGATTTGGAATGAAATTAACAGAGTCTTCAGCATTAATTCTGCATTCAATTGCATGCCCTCTGAAATTTATATCACTTTGATTTAAAGTCATTGGCATATCCAATGCTATTCTAAGTTGAGCTTTTACTAAATCAAATCCAGTAATCATTTCTGTCACAGGATGCTCTACCTGAATCCGAGTATTCATCTCTAGGAAGTAAAAGCATTCATTTTCATAGAGAAATTCTAGGGTGCCAACACCCTCATAGTTTAGGTCTTTACAGAGATTTACGCAGTTTTCTAAAACATCATCAAGCTTTTCTTTATTTACATCTCTTGCGGGAGCTTCCTCAATTAATTTCTGATGCCTTCTTTGAATTGAACAATCTCTAGTGCCTAAATGTATAGCATTCCCTTTTCCATCTCCGACTACTTGCACCTCAATATGCCTTGGATTTTCAATAAATTTCTCAAAATAAACGACGTCATTACCAAATCCATTAAGCGCTTCTCGCTTTGCAATTTGTACAGAATTAATAAGTTCCTTTGAGCTCCTCACAATTTTCATTCCTCTTCCACCACCACCGGCTGTTGCTTTAACAATAAGTGGATATCCTATTTCATCTGCTATCTTTAAAATTTCTTCCTCATTATCAGGAAGCTCTTTATTAAAACCAGGGACTCCATCAATACCATATTTGGTAACGATAGATTTTGCAGTTATTTTGTCTCCCATTTGCCTAATAGTTTCTGCGTTTGGGCCTATAAATTTGAATCCACTAAGATTACATTGCTCAGCAAAAGAGTGATCTTCAGCTAGGAATCCATATCCAGGATATATTGCATCTGATCCTGTAACATCTGCTGCAGATAGAATAGCAGGTGCGTCTAAATAGCTTTTAGTGGGATCAGCGGGGCCAACGCAAACTGACTCATCTGAAAACCGCAAACTTTTAAGTTCTTTATCACCTTCAGAATAAATAGATACGGTTTTTAAACCCAGCTCTTTGCATGCCCTTATGGCACGTAAAGAGATTTCTCCTCTATTGGCAATTAGGACTTTTTTTGACATTTATTCTAAGGTAATTAAATCTTGAGAAAATTGAACTGGTTCACCGTCTTCAACCTCAATTGAAACTATTTTCCCGCTAAACTCAGATTTAATTTCATTCATCATTTTCATAGCCTCTACAATGCAAACAATTTGTCCAGCATCAATTACATCTCCTACTTTTACATAGGGATCTTTATCTGGTGCTGGTCTTCTGTAGAAAGTACCAACAATTGGTGATGAAATAGTTTTTGAACTAGAAACTGTATTTTCTTTGATCTCAGTATTTACAAGAGCTTCAACTTTTCTATCTGAAGCTGGCTTTTCAACCACAATATCATTTGAAGATTTTCTAGAAATCCTTACAGCTTCCTCGCCCTCAGTAACTTCAATTTCTGTTAAGTCTGATTCTTGAAGCATTTCGATTAACTTTTTAATTTTTCTTATATCCATACTCATAAAATTTAATTTGAATTAATTGCTTTTTCTAGTGCAAATTCATAGCCTTTTGTTCCCATTCCACATACAACACCCTCTGCGATATCTGAAAAATATGATTTATGTCTAAATTCTTCTCTGGCAAATATATTTGAAATATGGATTTCATAAAATGGAATGCCTACACCAATAAGAGCATCTCTTATTGAAATACTTGTGTGTGTAAATGCGCCCGGATTCATGAGAATCTTTGAAACATTTTCTTCTTTGGCCATATGAATCTTTTCAACAATTTTATGTTCAGCATTGCTTTGAAAGGAAGTAAAAGAAACATCATTATCTTTGCAAACTCCAGAGAGTTTTTTCTCAATATCATCTAAAGTTTCATTCCCATAAATAGAGTTTTCTCTATTACCAAGAAGATTTAAGTTAGGCCCATTTATTAAAAGGATTTCCATCAGTCGATTTTATATGCTTTTTCGGGGAAATTAAAAGATTATTACAGGACTTGTAAAGACGATAACTTGACTTTTATTGGTGTATAACAAAACCTTTTTTCAGCGCATCCCTGAAAAATTACTTCATAACTCATAAGATTTTGTTCATTTTGATCTAATATCTTTAAATCAAAGCTGTCTCTGAATATCATAGTTTCTCCCAGAAATTCGTCAGTGTGCAAAATTGGATCGCCGATTAGTTTAAATTTAATCAACTTATTTTTATTAAGAACCTTTATTGAGTTTTGATATATATAATAAGTTTTTTCTATTTTCCAGTTTAGTAAAAGAGAATCATCAATATCACTGATTTTCATCTTAAAAGCATCTTCGGGATCCAGGATTTCATTACCTAGACCTATTTGATTTAAAGCTAAAATATTATTTGAAAACATGTATATCAACATTGCGTATAATGAGATTAAGGATTTTTTATTGCGCAACAGAACAAAATGAAACATTTTTTTATAAATTTTCTCTTAGATATTTTCTTTATTTTACCTAACTGGACTTTAAAAGCACTAACTCTTAGGAAAGAGATCACATACAAGAATGAGGTATTTGATTATCAATCTATGACATATATCTCTCTAATATCCTGGGTTATCACAAAGTTTGCATTAGCTTTAGATATGGCTGACTTTTCAAATGATATGCGTGAAAAGATGTCTAATTTTCGAATGAAAATTAACAACAGCAAACTCCCTAAAGAAATTATTCACAAAGAAGACATCATTATTGATCAAAAGAATAAGTTGGTTCTCAGACGATATTCGCTTGACTCACAAATGTCTGATAAAGCTATTTTATTTTTCCATGGGGGTGGTTATGCAATTTCTAACATAGATGTTTATAACCCGGTTGCATCTCTTATGTGCGAAGGACTGAATTCTAATATTTTTTCACTGGAGTACAGTCTCTCTCCAGAAAAAAAATTCCCAAAAGCTTTAGAAGAAGCCAACATTGCTTTCGAATGGTTGATGAGTCATGGATATAGTAAAGAGCAAATAATTATTTGCGGAGATAGCGCTGGGGCTCACTTAGCTGCATCGTTATTACATGATCTAAAAGCTAGAGATAAAGAACTGCCTTTCTTGCAGGTCTTAATTTATCCAATGGTATCTCCATCATTAGATTTTCCTTCTTTAGAAAGGCTTGGTAAAGATTTTTTACTGACAAAGGAGCAGATGAAGTGGTTCTGGCATTATTTTAGAGCAGAAGAAGCAAATAATTTAGATCCAAGGTTTGATCTGCTAAAAATTGATGATAATAATAAATTTGATACTAAAACAGTTATAATTACCGCCGGTTTTGATCCACTATGTGATGAAGCAGAAGCATATGCAGCAAAATTGGATGATATGGGCAATGATGTGAAACAGATTCATTATCCGAGTTTGTTTCATGGCTTTATTAACATAACTAGATTAAAAACCGCTAAATTAGCAACAATGGATATTTTAAAAGAAATAAAAAGAACATATGAGTAATTTATTAGAAGTAAAAAATCTTACCGTTGGTTTTAGGGTAAGAGATTCTATCTTCACAGCTGTAGAAGATGCTTCTTTTGAAATAAATAAAAATGAGACTATGGCACTGGTTGGTGAATCGGGATCTGGAAAGTCAGTCTCAGCGATGTCAATATTACAACTTTTGCCAGAGGGTAAAACAATCTTTAGTGATGATTCATCAATCAAATTTCACCATTCTGAAATATTGGAGATGTCTAATAAACAACTTCAATCAATCCGAGGAAAGAAGATATCTATGATTTTTCAGGAGCCAATGACATCCCTTAACCCTTATCACAGAGTAGGAAATCAGATAACTGAATCAATTTTAAGCCATGAAAATATTTCAAAAAAAGATGCAGAAAAGAGAGCTAAAGAGTTGATGGAGCTTGTTGAGATTCCCGATCTAGAAAGAAGATATAAATCATATCCTCATGAACTCTCTGGAGGTCAGCGTCAAAGAATAATGATTGCTATGTCGCTTATTAATGAACCCGAGCTTCTAATTGCTGATGAGCCAACAACAGCCTTGGATGTAACTATTCAAGCTCAAATACTTGATCTAATGAATAGACTTAAAGAGAAGCTTGGAATGTCAATTCTTTTTATAACTCATGATTTAGGACTTGTTGAGAAGTTTAGTGACAGAGTTTGTGTTATGAAAGAAGGGAAGATCGTCGAACAAGGCATAACAACTGAGATTTTCTCTAATCCAAAACATGAATATACGATCAAGCTCTTAAAATCAGAGCCCAAAGAAAAAGATCAGTTGCTTTTATCTGAAGACAATATTCTAGATATCTCAAACCTTAGTGTTTTTTATAAAATACCATCAAAAAAACTATTTAAAACCGATAGGTTTTGTGCGGTTTCTGATATTTCCTTAAAAATTCCAAGAAATACAACAGTTGGAGTGGTTGGAGAGTCGGGATCAGGGAAATCAACATTAGGAAAAGCGATTATAAATCTTCTAGATTTTGAGGGATCAATTAGATTTAATGGCAAATCAATTAAAGATCTTAGCTCAGCTGAAAAGAAACTATTAAAGAAAGACATACAAATAGTTTTTCAAGATCCTTATGGGTCCTTGTCACCAAGAATGACAGTTGGCGAAATCATAGGTGAGGGATTGGATATACATTTTGATTTTTCAAATGAAGAAAAGTTAGAAAAAATATCGGACGTGATGAATGACGTTGGATTAGATGATACCCTCATTTTTAAATATCCACATGAATTTTCTGGCGGTCAAAGGCAAAGAATAGCAATTGCTAGGTCTATAATTTTAAATCCAAAATTCATGATTCTTGATGAACCAACTTCAGCCCTTGATAGATCTATTCAGATTCAAGTAATAGATGTTTTAAAAAGATTACAAGATAAATATAAATTGACATATTTATTTATTAGCCATGATCTTAAAGTAATTAGATCTATGTGTGATCAGATTTTTGTTATGAGTGAGGGAAAACTGGTTGAATTCGGTAAAGCTGATGAGGTGTTTGAAAATCCTCAACAGGAATATACTCAAAAACTTTTAAGAGCTGCACTCAAATACTCATCAAATTAAGATGCCAAATAGGAAGTATTCAAAAATATTGCATGATGGTCCTCAACAGGCAGCATCAAGATCAATGCTGCGAGGAGCAGGATTTAAAGATGCAGATTTTCAGAAATCTATTGTTGGGATTGCTTCACTTGGAGCGAGCGTAACACCTTGCAATATGCATCTAAACTCCCTTGCAGAAATTGTTGAAGAATCAGTCAATAATGCAGGATGTAAAGCTGTAACATTCAATACAATTACTGTATCTGATGGGATTTCTATGGGTACAGAGGGTATGAAATATTCTCTTGTTTCAAGAGAAGTAATAGCTGACTCTATAGAGACTGTTGTAGGTTGTTTGGCTTACGATGGAGTAGTAGGTATTGGAGGCTGTGATAAAAATATGCCTGGTATAATTATTGGATTAGCAAGGCTTAATAGGCCATCTTTGTTCATTTATGGCGGCTCTATAAGACCAAGTAATCAAAATACTGATTATGTTACTGTGTGTGAGAAGACTGGTGAGTTTTCAAAAGGTTCAATCTCTGAAGAAGAATTAATTGCTGTTGAAAAAGTTTCAGTGGTGGGGCCGGGCTCATGCGGAGGAATGTATACAGCAAATACAATGGCTTCAGCAATTGAAGCCCTAGGAATGTCGCTTCCAGGAAGTAGTAGTCAGGATGCAGTTTCTGATGATAAAAAAAATGATTGCATAAATACAGGGAATGCAATTGAGAACCTCTTAGAAAAAGATATTAAACCCTCTGATATTATGACAAAGCAGGCATTTGAGAATGCAATAACCATAGTTATTGCGCTTGGCGGATCAACGAATGCAGTTCTTCATCTCATCGCAATGGCGCATGCTATAAATGTTGATATTAATTTAGATGATTTTACAAGAATAGGCAAAAGAGTTCCTGTAATAGCTGACATTAAACCATTTGGTAAAAATTATATGTCCTCTCTTAACGAGGTGGGTGGAATACAGCCACTCATGAAAATGTTACTTGATGCAGACTTGCTTCATGGCGACTGTTTAACTGTTTCTGGAAAAACCATTTCAGAAAATCTTTCTGAGGTTGAACCATATCCAGAAAATCAGTCAATCATAAGAGACATATCTAATCCTATTAAAAAAAGCAGTCATTTACGCATCCTTTACGGCAATTTAGCTCCAGAGGGAGCAGTTGCTAAGATTACAGGAAATGAGGGTCTTAAATTTACTGGAACAGCTAAAGTGTTTGATTCCGAAGAAGACGGAAATGAAGCAATTCAAAAAAATCAAATCAATGAGGGAGATGTAGTTGTTATAAGGTATGAAGGACCTAAGGGAGGTCCAGGCATGAGAGAAATGTTGAAACCTACTTCTGCAATAATGGGACAAGGCCTAGGTGACAAAGTTGCATTTATTACTGATGGAAGGTTTTCTGGAGGCACTCATGGCTTTGTTGTTGGACATATTTCTCCAGAAGCATTTGTTGGAGGACCCATTGGAGTCATCAATGATGGCGATGAAATAACAATTGATGCTGAAACAAATTCAATTTCCATAGATATATCTGATGAGGAGCTTCAAAATAGATTAGATAGCTTCAAACCAAATAAAGAACTTCCTAAGAAAGGTGTCTTATCAAAATATTCAAAAAGTGTACAATCTGCATCCCTAGGAGCAATAACTGATTAATTTATGATTTCAAGGAAATATCCATCAACTAGATTACGAAGACTAAGGCAGTCAGAGTCTATTATTGACTTAACCAGTGAATGTATGGTGACAAAGAATGACCTTATACAGCCTTTATTTGTTAAAGAAGGTTTGAGTGATAAAGAGCCTATAGAATCAATGCCTGGTATCTTTAGATTTGGCGAAGAGTCTATTTTAAAAGAGATTGAAGAAATTGATCAGCTAGGAATAAAGGCAATAGCTATATTTCCTGTCATAGATCCTTCAAAAAAAGACTCGAGAGGTACTGAAGCTACAAAAAGAGATAATTTTATTTCAAGAGTATTAAGTTCTATAAAAAATAAGTTTCCTGATATGTTAGTCATTGCTGATGTTGCCTTGGATCCCTATACAGATCATGGTCATGATGGAGTCTTTGAGAAAGATAAGATTTTAAATGATCAAACACTAGAGGTTCTCGCAGAGCAATCTCTTGTTCTTGCAGAAGCTGGCGCAGATATTATTGCTCCTTCAGATATGATGGACGGCCGAATAGGATTTATTAGAAGAAAATTAGATGAAAATAATTTTCAAGATAAAATTATTTTGTCATATGCAGCAAAATATAATTCAAAATTCTATGGTCCCTTCAGAGATGCTGTCAATTCAAAAAATAATCTAGGTACTTCTGATAAATCTTCCTATCAGATGAATCCTGCAAATTCACTTGAAGCTCTTAACGAGGTTGCAATGGATATTGAGGAGGGCGCTGATATCGTAATGGTAAAACCAGGTATGCCTTATTTAGATATTATTTCTAAAATTAAAGAAGAATTTAAGGTCCCAACTTTTGCATACCAAGTAAGCGGAGAGTATGCGATGATCATGGAATCAGTTAATAAAAGATGGCTTGATAAAGGTGCTATAATAGAGTCCTTAATAAGCTTCAAAAGAGCTGGAGCAGATGCGGTTCTTACATATTTCGCTAAAGATTTAATAAAGGAATTTAATTTATGAGTAATGTAAAAGAAGTAACAACAGAGACATTTGAGAAAGAAGTGCTGAGTTCAGATGTCCCAGTACTTGTTGATTTTTGGGCTGAATGGTGTGGTCCATGCAAGCAACTTGCACCAAGAGTAGAAGAAGCAGCACAACAGTATGGCGAGCAGATAAAGGTTTGCAAAGTTGATATTGAAGAGCATAGAGATCTTGCTGTTCAATATGGTATTAGGTCTATTCCCTCTTTGTTAATCTTTAAATCAGGCGAAGTTTCTGGTGCGCAAGTAGGTGCTCTGACGCAAGAACAACTAGGAGAATTTATAGATACAGAAATCTAGGTTTTTTTTGCAAAATACAAAAAAAACTTATATTATCAAACCTTCTTAGATATCTTTTTGATATCAATTCAAATTTTTCAGAGGAATTTCCAATATAACTAATGAACTTAAGTGAAGTAAAAACTAAAACGATTACCGAGCTTGTTGAGATAGCCGAAAAGCTAGGTCTTGAAAATGTAGGCAGACTCAAAAAGCAAGATATAATTTTTCAAATTTTAAAAAAACAAGCTGATGATGGAATTGATATATTCGGCGGTGGAGTCCTAGAAATCCTGAATGATGGTTTTGGCTTTTTAAGATCAGCTGAAGGCTCATATTGTGCTGGACCGGATGATATCTACATCTCACCAAGTCAAATAAGAAAGTTCAGTCTTCGAAAGGGTGACGAAATTCAGGGGAAAATAAGACCTCCTAAGGATAAAGAAAAATATACTGCTCTCGTCCAGGTAGAAACAATCAATGATGAAACTCCAGAGGACGCTAAAAAGAAAATACTGTTTGAAAATCTTACTCCATTATTTCCAAATGAAAGATTAGTTCTTGAGCAAGGAAGCGGTTCTAATGAAGATTTATCGGCAAGAATAATAGATTTAATTGCTCCTGTTGGTAAGGGGCAAAGAGGTTTAATAGTTTCTCCACCTAAAGCTGGTAAGACACTGATGCTGCAGAGCATTGCCCATTCAATTACAAGCAATAATCCTGAAACCAAGTTGATAGTGCTCTTGATTGATGAAAGACCTGAAGAAGTTACTGAGATGTCAAGAACTGTAAGAGGCCAAGTAATTGCAAGTACTTTTGATGAACCGCCTTCAAGACATGTGCAAGTGGCTGATATGGTCATCGAAAAAGCAAAAAGATTAGTTGAGCATAAGCAAGATGTTGTAATTCTTCTTGATTCTATTACTCGACTTGGAAGAGCTTATAACTCTGTTCAACCTGCTTCAGGAAAAATTTTAAGTGGTGGTGTTGATTCAAATGCTCTTGAAAGACCAAAAAGATTCTTTGGTGCAGCAAGAAATCTTGAAGAAGGAGGAAGTTTAACAATTTTAGCTACAGCCTTGGTAGATACCGGTTCAAAAATGGATGAAGTTATCTATGAAGAGTTTAAAGGTACAGGAAATATGGAAATCCACCTTGAAAGAAAGATTGCTGAAAAGAGAATCTATCCCGCTATCAACGTGAGAAGATCAGGAACAAGAAGAGAAGATCTCTTAACTTCTGAAGAAGAGTTAAGACTTATGTGGGCTGTTAGAAAAGTAACAGATCCTATGGAAGATTCTCAAGGAATAGAATTTTTAATTGATCGACTTAAATCATTTAAAACTAATTCTGAGTTCTTTGATTCCATGAAAAATGGAACTGGAAAGAAGAAAGCTAAGTAAGATTTAATATTTCAGACTCAAAGTTATCAGCAAAATAATTTAGCTGAAAGTTCTCAAAGCCCAGCGATTCGACATAATTCTTAATCCTAGATGAGATGGTAATAAATTTACTATTTATATTTGGATTATAAATTTCTTGGAAATATATTTCTGCAGCTAGCCTGCTCGGAAAGACTACAAAATCTACGTTATCAAAGTCTTTTCTTAGTTTGGAATAAGATGAAAATCTTACACGTTGATAATTCTGAACGGTATCAACCTCGGCTCCCTCTGCTTTAAGATAATCAGAAATAATATTTAAACCACCTTGACCCTTAACAATTAAGAACTTCCCACGACCAATACTGCTCTTTATAAGTTTTTTTAGACCTTCAGACCCAGGATCTTCAGGTATTCTTGAGGAAATCCCTTTTGCACCTAAAGAGGATTGTGTACCTGGCCCCATCGCAAAAACATTTTTATCTCTTAAATCCTTATGATGATTAAAAAATTCAACAGAGGGAGTGCTTTGGAATATAACATCGGTATAACCAGAAATATCCATTGAGTTGTCTAAAAAAGAAATTTCAAAAAGAGGAATATTTTTTATATTTTTTCTTTTAACAAAATTAAAAGTATTGTTTGCTCTTGTATCAACTATGTTCATTTAGCAACCTTAAACCATCTAACTCTTGAAAGCGCATAAAGGCCTCCTCTGCATTAAGCGCAGAAAAACTTATAAACTCTTTCTTACCATACACCTCTGCTTGCAATACTTCATCCTTGTAATCAACTGCAACCGCTGAATTGCAGTCTGCATTAATAAGATTAAGAAAATTATTACACTCTTTGATCTTTCTTTTCATTTCATTATCATTGAAGGGCTCCAATAGTTTATGAATCTCCTCACTTTTCTTATTAAACCGTAAACAGATTGATCCTTGGGAAATACTTGTAAGGTGCTCAAGCTCTGAATAATTTAGATCAAGCTCCAATCTTTCACAACCAGCCTTTGCAAGGATAATGCAATCATATTCACCATCATTTAATTTTTTAATTCGAGTATCAACATTCCCATTAAGATTATCAATTTCTGTAGCTTTTAAAAAGAATTTAGATTGCAGCTTTCGCCTTAAGCTTGAAGTCCCTATTTTCATATTTTTTTTAAATACCGGATGTTCATTTTTTCTGAATATCAGGATGTCATTTCGGGAATTATATTTTTCATCACTTTTGACTAAGTCATTCGAGATATATATTTCATCAAGATCAGAAATATTCGAGACAGCTGGCATATCTTTAGCAGAGTGAATCGCAATATCTATTTTTTTATCCACAAGAAGATTGTCTATATCCTCAACAAAGTTTTTTTTATCAAACTGAACTTTATTTTCTCTACTGCTCTTATCTCCAGCCGTATCTACACCTTTAATTTCAAAGCTACTCACCCCAATCCTTTTCATAGCTATTTCTACTTGTTTTAAAGCTAGCTTTGAGGTTCTTGATCCAACTCTGATTTTCATTTTTCCAGTAAAAGCCCTTCAGCATCTCCAACACTTTTCGATTTAAGTAACTTCAATGAATTAGGGATATCTATTTTATCAAAAGTACTTTTTTCAAAATATATTAATGCCCCTTCTTTTATTTTAAGAGACTCTAGAGAAGAAAGAAGACCTTGGATTCTTTCATCAAAAAATGGAGGGTCAAAGAATATTAAATCTAATTCTTCCAGACTATCTTCCTTTAACCAATCAAAAGCATTTTTGATTTTTATTTCACATTTTTCATAAATATTTAGCCTTTCAAGATTGGCTTCGATACTTGCAGCAAACTTTGGTGTTTTTTCAATAAATGTGGCTGATTGAGCTCCTCTAGAGATTGCCTCTATACCAAGCGCCCCTGATCCAGAAAAACAATCTACACACTTAAAACCAGCTATTTCAAAATTTAACCAATTAAAAAGAATTTCTCTTAACTTATTTGATGTAGGTCTAAGCTTAGACGAGGAGGGGAAAGAAATATGATTTCCTTTTAAGGAGCCACCAATTATTCTTATTTTAGAAGTCTTCAAAATAAGTCTTCTATAAATTGTCTTAGGTTACTCCTTGCTCTTTTAACTGACCTAACTGGAATTGGCATTTCACTATCTGGGAGAGATAAAGCAACATCCATCTTTTTTGAGATACTGCTTATACCATGCAAAAAGGACCAAATATGAATTGCTTTATTGGATGCACTAAGATCATTAAGGCTTCTATCATGCTCTTTTACTGACTCTAAAAGGGTTTGAAAAGAACTATCAGCAACTTCCAATATGTTAGGAAATTGTAGAAATTCAACAACTGATTGACTAAAAAGCAGGTCGTAAATATTCTTATTATCGAAAGCAAACTCTAGATAGTTATCACATTTATCAAAAATGTTAGCTTCTGAGTCTCCCTCAACAAATATATTGAATTCAATAAACCCCTTTACAACAACATCAGCCAACAGATGTTCCTTTGTTTTGTAGTGTCTATAGATTGCAGTTGCAGAAACATTACAATTCTCAGCAATGCCTCTTAGGCTCATTGCAGCATATCCATTCTCTGAAACAAAATTATAAGCAGCTGTAAGGATTTCATCTCTTAAATTGCCATGATGATACTTATGATTTTCAATATTCATGATGTTGACAGTGTTAACTTATAATATATAATTTAAGTTTACATCGTTAACATTATGACAATTTATAAGCATTTTTGCAAAACTCTTTTTGTGTGTGGGATTTACCTATCTTTTTCACTGTATGCAGATCAACAGCTTGAAGTACTTGAAGTTAAAACTAGCGATACTTATGAAGTTTCCAAAAGTTTACCTGGCAAACTTTTACCTTTCCAACAATCAAAAATAGCTTTTGAAATTCCAGGGCGAATAAATTCAATTTTTGTCGACATTGGAGATAAGGTAGAAGAAGGTAATATTCTTGCTCAGCTCGATGACAACGAAATTAATGCAAATCTTGAACAAGCATTAGCCAGACTAGACTTAGCAACTCAGGTTTTAAATAGATTCAAAGATCTTAAGGAAAAAGGATTTATCTCAAATCAAGATTTTGATAAAGCAAAATCAGAGTATTTGATTGCAAAGTCGCAGGTTAAATTTTTTCAAGTAAAAAAATCACAAACTGTTTTAAGAGCACCATATGATGGCTTTATTCAAGATAGGTTTGTAGATGAAGGCACAGTGATCAGTGGAAGTAATCCAATATTAGAAATACTGGAAGCAAATAAGGTCGAGGCTCACGTTTCTATTCCAGAAGATCTTATTAAAAATCTGAAAATTTCATATGAGTATACTTTCAAAATTGGCTCTGAAATTGCTCAAGGTAAATTGAAGAGGCTAGCTCCAATGTCAGTAAGCGGCTCAAATAGTAGATTAGCGATATTTGAATTCAATGATTTCTTTTTACCAGGATCTGTAATTGATTTAGTTATAAAGATTAAGAAGAATGAAAAAGGGTTATGGCTTCCTATAAACTCTCTTTCACAATCTGAGCAGGGCCTTTGGTCCGTATATACAATTTCAAATGATGGAACAAATACTGTAGAAAAAGATTTGGTTCAAATCTTACATTTTGAAAATAATTATGCATTTGTATCTGGCACTCTCAAAGATGGTGATTTAGTTGTTCTGGGTGGCTTATCGAAGATCATAGAAGGACAGACACTCTAATAATGAGTTTAATTAGAGTTTTTCTTGAGAGACCTAGGATACTTATCCTAACGCTAATATTCTTTCTTTTAGTCGGCTATTCTGGTTTCAACAATATTCCTAGACAAGAAATGCCTGAACTTGCTGAAAGATGGGCACTAGTTATTCAAGTTTATCCAGGCGCTTCCGCAGATAGAATAGAAAGTCAGGTTACAGAAATCTTGGAAATTAAATTAAGAGAAATTTCAGAAATAAGAAATCTTAATTCAAATATTAGACAAGGATCTGCCACGACTCTTGTAGAGCTTAAAGACGAAGTTTCTTTTGACTTAGTTGAGAAGGTTTGGAGCGAGGTCCAAGATAAGCTTGATCAAACTGAGCAAAAAATACCTAATAATGCAAGGCTTGAGCTTAGTCGAAATTCAGGGCCTCCAATTTCAGCTCTTTATTCGATTCAATGGAAGGGTGAGGGGGAGCCTCCTCTTATATTAATGTCTAGATTAGCTGAACAATTAAAAAGAAAACTAGCTTATTTAGGATCTACTGAGGGAGTTGAAATTCATGGCGCAACAAATGAAGAAATTTTAGTAGAAGTTGACTCAAGAAAATTATCAAACCTTGGTCTTTCTTTTCAGAATCTTTCAAGCTTAGTTGGTTCATTTGATAATAAGAGATCTGTTGGTTTGATATCAAGCTTAGATGAAGAAATTTTAATAAAGTCTAAGGATAACCTTAAAACAATATCTCAACTTGAGGATATACCAATAGCGAAAGATGATTCTCAATTAATTAAACTATCTGATATTGCTTCTATTTCTCAACAGGCTGTAACACCTATAGAGAGTTATTCAATAGTAAATGGTTTTCCTGCAGTATTAGTTCAGGTCACAGGGACGTTTAATCAAAGGATAGATGAATATGTTTCCAGAGCAAATGAGGTTGTTGAAGACTTTAAAGAGAACTTGCCTGAAGAAATTATTGTTCTACCTGTATATGAAGAATCTTTTTATGTTGAAAAAAGATTTGATGAATTAACATCAAGTATTGGATTTGCACTATTTTTAGTCTTAGTATTGAGTGCATTTCTATTAGGACTTCGATCGGCGCTGCTGGTAGCATTAATACTGCCATTAACTCTTTGTTCGGTTTTATTTATTTGCCAAATTACCGGACTGCCTCTTCATCAAACATCAACAACTGGAATGATAATTGCCTTAGGTCTCTTAATTGATAATGCGATTATCGTTGTAGAAGATTACAGATATAGAAGACTGGATGGATTGAGTTCAAAAGAGGCAATTTACAAATCTGTAAAACATTTATTTTTACCATTGCTAGCAGCAACTGCAACAACCGCGCTAGCATTTATGCCAATTGCTGTTGGAGAGGGCCCAAGCAATGAGTATGTTGGAGGAATGGCAAAAACATTGATAATGGCAGTCTCATCATCTCTTTTTCTCTCACTTACTGTTGTCTTGCCTGCTCTCCACTATTTAGAAAAGATGCCAATTTTTTCTTCAGATTTCTTTAGTAAAGGGTATTCAAGTGACAAACTTTACAAATACTACAGAACATCATTATTTTGGGCCTTATCAAAACCAAAAAGAGCAATACTATTGTCCTTTTCACTGCCAATGCTGGGGTTTCTGCTATTTAGTAGCTTAGACAGAGATTTCTTTCCTGCCAATGACAGGAATATGTTCCAAGTAAGAGTTGAATTGCCAAAAAACAGTTCAGTAAACGGAACAATTGAGAAAGTTAAAGATATTAGAGAACAACTTTCTGAATATGACTTTATAGAAAGCGACTTTTGGTTTGTGGGAAGAAAACTGCCAAGAGTTCTAGGAAATGTAGTTGGAGGCAATAGTTCACTTGGAAGTAATAACGAAGCAAATGCAGTTTATTTCACTTCCAGTTATTGGACCATGAAAAATAACATTGACATGATCGCAAAAGAGCTAGTAAAGAATAACCCTGGTGTAAGAATAATAGTTGATCAATTTTCTTCAGGTCCACCCGTTTTTGCTGATATTGAATATAGAATTTTAGGAGAAGATCAAGACATTCTAACAGAGCTTGGGAATAGGCTAGAACTAATCCTAAGTAAAGCACCTGATGTATATATTACACGCTCACAGTCCAACGAATATGAAACAAACCTTGAGATAGATTTTGATAATTCAAGCATTGCATATACATCCAACGATATGGACTCATTGATAAAAGAGATCAATTTTGCTAGTAATGGAATGGTAATTGGGACTATGCAAGATGGAAGTAAAGAGTTGTCAATAAGATTAAAAAGAGATCAAAAAGCTTCTTCAGATATTTCACAAGCATCACTTCTCTCAATTTCTGGAAGAAACGGAATTGAATATGTTGAAAATTTTTCTGATATTCAGCTATCAAGAAAATTAGGAGCATTTTCAAGGTATAAAGGAGAACGCGAAAATGGCGTTTCAGCATGGACATGGCCAAGATCACTTCCATCAGTTTCTGAGGCATTCCTTAAAGAAGATATTCAAGAATTTAAAAATAATCTTCCTTCTGGGTACAAGCTTGAACAAGCTGGAGAAGCAGCTGAAAGTGCTGAGTCTAATGCGCAGTTATTTGCTTCGGCTATTGTTTTCTTTATCTTGATTCTTGTTGGATTAGTTTTTGCACTGAACTCATTTAGACAAACCCTTCTTATATCATCAGTTGCAGGATTATGCTTGGGCTTGGCTATATTGGGATTAGTTGTGGGTATGCAAAACTTTGGATTCATTGGACTGGTAGGTGCAATTGGGCTAGCAGGACTTGCAATAAATGATTCAATCGTCGTCTTAGCAGCTTTAAAGGAAGATTCAGAAAAAGGAAATTATGATTTAGATGGAGTGATTCAAACTGTAACCAGAGCTACAAGACATATTATTACAACAACAGCTACGACAATTGGAGGCTTATTTCCTTTGATACTAACAAGCATCTTTTTCCAACCACTAGCATGGGCAATGTCAGTTGGTGTTATTGGCGCATCCTTAATAGCATTGTTCTATATTCCAGCTATGTTCATGATTTTAGGAAAGATACCTAGAACTTCTTAATACATTTTTCAGAGCAATATATATTATCCCCTTTTTTTATAGCTAAATTTTCAGAAACAAAAGTACCACAGCTAATACAAGAATCCATATCATTTCTTGAAATACGGCTCACTTTATTTGATTTAATCAAATACCTTATTAGAAAAAAGATTATTACCAATAAAGGGACAATTATCTTCAATTAATTAGTTGCACCTGAAAGTATGGTTCCCCCAATAATTAGAGGAAGCGAATTTGGTAGTGGAATGCTCTGTAGAAATGATCCATTTGTATTTCCTGAATTTGGCGGCGGCGGATTTAGTGCTATCAATTTTTCAGTATCCTCAACCAGGTCAGTATAACCAAGCTCTTCATAAGACGTCTTTAAGATTTGAAGTGCTCTATGATTTTGATTTGAATTTGGAATATTTTCTAAAACATATGATGCTCTTCTAATAGCAGCAACATAAGCTTTTCTAGTTACATAATAATCAGCAGCTGCAAGCTCATTACTAGCAACGAGATTTCTTAAATAAATTAGCCTTTGTTTTGCATATGCAGCATATTGACTATCAGGAAACCTTGTAAGGAATTCAGTTAATTCTGAAAATGCTAATTTGGCTCCTGAAACATCTCTTGAGGATAGATCAGTATTTGTAACTCTTACTAGGAGTCCAGCATCTCTTGTATAGCTTGATAGACCTTTCATAAAATAAGCATAGTCAATATTAGGATGTCTTGGATGAAGTCTAATAAATCTCTCCGCAGCTGAATGCGCAGCCTCAGTTTCTCCATTCATAAAATAACAATAGACTAGCTCAACTTGAGCTTGCTCTGCGTATTTACCAAAAGGATATTGTGTTTCTATTCTCTGCAGTGACTCAATTGCACCAAAATAATTATTAACCTTCATTCTTCTTTGAGCATTATCGTAATAGACCTTTTCCGGTCTCTCGATTTCAACTTCATCTTTACTGCATGATGAGATAAAAAAAGTACAGGCAAAAGCTAAAGGGAGAAACAAAATATTTTTTAGATTTCTATTCATGGGTGTTATTTTACTCTAATATTTGATTATAAATCTTAAAAAAAGTTCATTATGTTAACAACAAAAAAAGTTTCGAAGGATTTAATCAACTTGAGACTTGATAAAGCATCATCAGTTTTATTTAAAGAGTTTTCAAGAACCAAGTTGAAAGAGTGGATTTTGAGCGGGAATATCCTTTTAAATGGAGAAATTGCATCTCCTAAAGAAAAAGTAAATCTTGATGATGAAATTGAAGTGAATCCTGTAAATGAAGCTTCAACAGAATGGAGCCCTGAGAATATTGAATTTAGTGTATTGCATGAGACTAATGATTTCTTGATAGTAGATAAACCTGTAAATCTAGTAATTCATCCTGGAGCAGGAATTTCTAGCGGAACTTTAGCCAATGGGTTACTTTACAAGTTTCCTAAACTTGAAGAAATTCCAAGAGCGGGAATAGTGCACCGTTTGGATAAAGATACTTCTGGTTTATTGGTTGTGGCTAAGAATGAAAAATTTAGACTTTACTTTATTGACCTTCTCCAATCCAGGAAGGTTAAAAAAAATTATAGGGCCTTGGTTGTTGGGACACTAAGAGGAAATCTTGAAATAGATGTACCAATTGGTAGGGATAAAAATAATAGAACTAAAATGACATGCAGGGAGGATGGAAAAGAAGCTATTACTTTCGTAAAAAGTGTTGATAGCTATGGCGGTTACTCACTCCTTGATGTTGAAATAGAAACTGGAAGAACCCATCAAATAAGGACCCACTTAGCACATAAGAAGCTCCCCATAATAGGAGACAAGACTTACAATACAAGAAAAATCATTGCCAAAGATACGCCAGATGAGCTTAAATATTTCATAAGATCATTTCCAAGACAGGCCCTCCATGCACACAAAATAGGATTTAAATTGCAAGACAGTGAAGATTGCGTTGTATTTGAGAGTAAAATCCCAAAAGATTTAAAAGAATTGATAACAACTCTAGAAAGATTTAATATTTCTTAAAAATCCTAAAAAGCTTGTTTTTACAAGCGATTTTAATGTATAAACCTCAAGCTAAAAGTTTTTATTATGAAAATTGCAGGAAATGACATATTAATTCAGTCTCTTATAAATGAGGGAGTGGAATATATTTTTGGTTATCCTGGAGGTGCTGCTCTTCACATATATGACTCAATCTTTAATCAAAAAGAGATGCAGCATATTTTAGTAAGGCATGAGCAAGGTGCTACGCATGCTGCTGATGGGTACGCAAGAGCAACTGGCAAGCCGGGCGTTGTTTTGGTGACCTCTGGCCCTGGAGCTACAAATGCAATAACTGGAATTGCCACAGCCTTCATGGATTCAATTCCTATGGTTGTCATATCTGGTCAAGTACAAAGTCATTTAATTGGAACTGATGCTTTCCAAGAGACTGACATGATAGGAGTATCAAGACCCATAGTGAAACACAGCTTCACAGTTGATAAACAAGAAAATATTGCACAAATTGTTAAGGAAGCTTTTCACATAGCAACTTCTGGGAGACAGGGCCCAGTAGTTATTGATGTACCTAAAGATATAACAAATCCCGACGAATTATTTGATTTTAACTATCCCGAAAAAGCAAATATCAGATCTTATAATCCTCCTATCAAACCAGAAAATCATCAAGTTTCGCGAGCAGTGGATGCAATACTCACTGCCGAGCGTCCTGTTATTTATGCTGGTGGTGGAACAATCTCAAGCAATGCTTCTAATGAATTAAGAGAGCTTAATGAATTAATTGATTTTCCAGTAACAAATACATTGATGGGTCTGGGAGTTTACCCAGGAACAGGTAAAAGATTTTTAGGTATGCTTGGTATGCATGGAACCTATCAAGCAAATATGGCAATGCATAATGCTGATTTAATCATTGCTGTGGGAGCTAGGTTTGATGACCGTATTACCAATACACCAGAGAAATTTGCTCCAAAGGCAAAGGTTATTCATTTTGATGTGGATCATTCATCGGTATCAAAAATAATTGAGGCAGATATTGCTGTATTCGGACAAGTTAAAGACTCTTTGCAAGCTATTAATAACCACCTAAGGTCTAGAAAGGACGAAATAAATAAGGAAAAGCTTTCCCCTTGGCATCAACAAATAAGCGAATGGAGAGAAAAGCATGGTCTTGATCATCAGCTTTATAAGAATAATTCGGATGAGCATCCAATTTTACCTCAAGCAGCTGTGCAGCATATATATCAAGAATCTGAAGGCAAAGCGTTTGTTACATCAGATGTAGGTCAGCATCAGATGTTTGCTGCTCAGTATTATCATTTTGATGAACCAAGAAAATGGATAAATTCTGGTGGTCTTGGGACCATGGGGTTTGGTCTTCCATCAGCAATGGGAGTTAAATTGGCTTATCCTGAAGAAGAAGTAATCTGCATTACTGGAGAAGGAAGTATTCAAATGTGTATTCAAGAACTCTCAACATGTTCTCAATACAAACTACCTATAAAAATATTTAGCATTAATAATCTTGCCCTTGGCATGGTAAAGCAATGGCAAGACATGAACTATGAAGGTAGACACTCATCTATTAGCTATGAGGATTCATTACCAGATTTTGTTGGACTAGCAGAATCTTATGGCCATGTTGGTATTAAAATTACTAAAAATTCTGAACTTAGAGAGGGAATTGCTAAAGCACTAGCTATAAAAGATAAGTTGGTTTTTGTTGATATATATGTTGATCCAAATGAGCATGTGTATCCAATGCTTGTTGCTCCTAACGGAAGTCTAAAAGATATGTGGCTGGGTAAAGGTGAAAAAACATGATCCAAAGAAAACTTACCCTTGTGATGGAAAATAAACCAGGCGCATTAGCCAGAGTAGTGGGACTTTTCCATCAAAGAGGTTACAACATTGATAGCTTGCATGTAGATCCAATTGAGGACTTTGAACCCTTTAGGTTTATAGAAGATGAGCTAGGCATAAAATTTCAAGTTGGCGAGGTCTCAAGACTAACTATCCAAACAACAGTTGGAGATAAGCTAATGAGACAAATTCTAAGACAGATAAATAAACTTATTGAAGTTATCGCTGTAAGTGATGATGAAAATACATATTTAAAAGGAATATTAAGAAATGAAAATCTACTATGATGAAGACGCCAACCTAGATATTATTAAGAACCTAAAAGTAGCGATAATTGGCTATGGCTCACAAGGCCATGCACATGCAAATAATTTACATGATTCAGGTGTAGATATTACAGTTGGCCTCAGAGAAGGATCAGATTCTTGGGAAAAAGCAGAATCCTCTGGCCTAAAAGTTTCAAGCATAGAAAACTCAGTTAAAAACTCTGATCTTGTAATGATTCTGGCACCAGATGAGTTTCAAAGTGATTTGTATACAAAAAAAATAGAACCTAACCTTAAGCAGGGCGCCATCTTAGCTTTTGCGCACGGATTTAATGTACATTTTGGTAAGATCAAACCTACTGAGGATATTAGCGTGGTGATGATTGCACCAAAAGGTCCTGGACATACTGTGCGCAGCACATTTATGTCTGGAGGAGGAGTTCCATCATTAATTGCAATACACAAAGATTCTGTTTCCGGAAGAGACTTTAATGCTAAGGATGTTGCTCTGTCTTATGCAAAAGCAAATGGCGGAACTAGAGCAGGTGTTTTAGAGACTTCATTTAAAGAGGAAACAGAAACTGATTTGTTTGGAGAGCAGGCTGTTCTTTGCGGAGGAATGACAGCACTAATTAAAGCTGGTTATGAGACATTAGTGGAAGCAGGCTATAGTCCTGAGATGGCATATTTTGAATGCTTGCATGAAACAAAACTAATTGTTGATCTTCTTCATGAGGGCGGAATTTCTAATATGCATTATTCAATATCAAATACCGCAGAGTTTGGTGATTACTTAACAGGGCCAAGAATCATCACCGAAGACACAAAAAAAGAAATGAAGAAAGTTCTCGAAGACATTCAATCAGGCAATTTTGCTGACAAGTTTATTGATGATTGTCGTCAAAGTAATGATGGCAGCGGAGGCCCTTTTTTAAAAAATAATCGTGAAAAGACAAAGGAACACTCTATAGAATCTGTTGGAAAAGAACTTCGTTCTAAGATGAAGTTTTTGAGTGAAAAAAAGCTTGTCGATAAAGATAAAAATTAACTCAAGAAAGTGTTTCCTTTTATCATAAATTACGTGTAGAATTCACCTTCCGGCCAAGAGCCGGTAGTTCTTTAAACATATTTGGTTACTCGTGTGGGTGTTCAAAATACGAGAAAATTATAAAAAACTTTGTCACAGTTTTTAAACGTGACACATTGATCATA
>Ga0207985_1000056_pt1 | contig 26943 bp, 28 predicted proteins | sample ETNtaG_3_FD_185761 | JGI IMG/M metagenome (GOLD analysis project Ga0207985, IMG submission 185761) | Marine microbial and viral communities from oxygen minimum zone, Eastern Pacific Ocean - ETNP201302SV84 (SPAdes) (version 2) | ecosystem: Environmental > Aquatic > Marine > Unclassified ...
GACTAAATCAATCATATGTAATTTAGGCAGTGACAAAAAAGCAATACACACAGCTAGCTCAAAGAGTTATATAAAACCTATCATTGATGTCAAGGAATCAGCAAGAAATGCTAGGGAGCTTGTTTGGGGTATAAGGAAAAGTAATAAATTTAAAGAAATTGCAAAAGCAGTTTATTTAAAACATGGGAGTAGGAGAAGGGCTAAGACTCACAATTAATAATAACTTTACCTTTTGCCTTTCTATCTTTCAGATGTGCTATTGCTAAAGCAGCATCATTAAGTGAAAATTTATCTGAAACTTTAGGGTTTATTTTGCCCTCAGCATGAAGCTTAAAAAGTTCTTCAAAATTGTTGAGATTGCCTTCAGGATCTAATCCAGTCCATGCACCCCAAAAGACACCAACTATCTGACAACCTTTTAGTAATGATAGATTTAGAGGAATTTTGGGTATAGGCCCTGCTGCAAAACCTATCACTAAATATCTACCTTCCCACGCAATTGCTCTTAATGCGGGCTCTGAGTAAGAGCCACCGACAGGGTCATAAATAACATTGACTCCAAATCCTCCTGACAACTCTTTGATTTGTTTGGAAAGATTCTTTTGTTGATCTTTATCCATATCTTCAGAAGGATAAATAATAACCTCATCTGCCCCATGCTCAATACAGACATCTGCTTTTTCTTGGGATGAGACAGCAGCAATTACTTTTGCCCCCATAGCTTTACCCAGTTCGACGGCTGCTAAACCAACTCCACCTGCAGCTCCAAGAACCAATAACGTTTCCCCTGCCTTTAAATTAGCTCGTTGTTTAAGAGCATAAAGACTGGTTCCATAAGTCATTGATAATGCGGCAGCTACTTCATGGTCCATTGAGTTAGGAATTTTCATTACAGAATTGTGATTAGCTTTTAATTTTTCAGCAAATGCTCCTGTGCCTGTCATGGCAAAAACATTGTCACCAACTGCAAAATTTTTAACTTCATCTCCAATACTACTTATAATTCCAGAACATTCTCCACCAGGAACAAATGGTAAAGGGGGCTGAAACTGATATAACCCTTGAATAATCAGCACATCTGGAAAATTCACACTTGCAATTTTTACATCAATTACAACTTCATCCAGACCAGGTTTTGGATCCTCTAGCTCTGTAAGAGTTAGTGCATCAATACCGGTCAATTCCTTACACTGCAAACCTTTCATAAATTACTCCACTATTTGAAGATTATATTGCTGTACATATTCTTCAAGATCAATAGTTTTTTGCGATTCTAACTTCTGTAACTGCTCTTTGGACTTATCCCTCTCATTGTTAAGCAGCGTAATCTGCTCTATTTCTTCATTTCTCAATAAATTTGTACTTTCAATACTTTCTGATAATACATAATCAACGAAAGTTTTATTTGTTTGCATGATCGTATTTAGGAAGCTTTTACTTGGAGAGCCTGTTTGAACCTTTGAGAGGAGAATACTTTTTAAATTATCACCCATCAAGTCAGCTATAGAACATAACTCTTCCACGATTAAATTTTCAGCTTCAGATATCTTGATTTTTGAGTCACGAAATATAATTTCTTGATCTCCATCCGCACCATTATGTATTACCTTATTATAGTTTTCTGTAAGTATTTTCTGCTCTTTATCATCTATTTTTTTACTGGGATAAAGTAGACAATGTAATAGGAAAATATCTAGACATGTTATGTCCTCTTCCGAAATACCCAGTGGATGAGAAGGTGATAAATCGATACCTCTAATTTCAACATATTCAATTCCATTTTTCCGTAAGAGCTCAATAGGTCTCAGTCCTGATGCCCCTTTTCTTTTTGGGCGTATTGAGTCATATAGCTCATTTTCGATTTGAAGAATACCATCTGAAATTTGTTGCCTTTCATTGTTTTTATCATAAAGACCCAACTCTTGGAATGGCTTAAACCCTTCAGATATTCCTATCCCGAGGGCATCAATAAATTCTGTAAGTGAGTTATATTTAATATTAAGATTTGATTGGACAGCACTTTGGTAGCCTATGTTGCTCATTCTTAAAGAAGTAGCATTTTCTTCATACAAACTATTCATGTAAATTTGAGAAAGTCCATGATCTCTTTTTTCTACAAAAGTTTTATCAATCATTGGGGACGAACCCATAATCCTTAAGATAAACCAAAAATTTCTTTTGAAATTTCTGATCAGATCAAGATATAAATCTGATTTTTCATCTTGTGTAAAATCAGGCATAAGAAATGCCAAAGTACTATCTGCAAGTGAAAAATTATAATGGATGCCTGCAACACATTGCATAGTAGCACCATATCTGACTTTCAACCCTTTGCGATAAATATGTTTCAGTCTCCCGATATTACTTCTACCATATTGTGCAATGGGTATTTCTTCTTCAGTTAATCTACAAGGCATTGAATTTCCCCACAAAACTTCATTTTCATCAAATGTTTTGACGGAGAAGACATGTAGATCTTTTAAGAAACTCATCAGAGCTTTTACATCATCAAATTTAGGTGTAACTAGCTCAATTAAGCTCTCGGAGAAATCAGTTGTTATAAAGCAATTTGTTAATGGTGAACCAAGGCCATCAGGATGAGGCAACTTTGATAATTCACCTGATTTATTAACTCTTAAAGCCTCTTTTTCAATACCCCTAAAGATTTTTAGATGGTCAAAGAAACCTTTTTCATTGATTACCTGTAATTGCTTAGAAAAATCCACAGCAAAATTAAATGGTAGGGCCAGCTTTTAAAATTGACTCACTTACAGAAAACTTTTTGAAGTTTTCATTAAATTTTTTTATAAGATCTAGTTTTGCTCTTTCATAATCTTCTGCATTCCCCCATGTTTTTTTGGGTTCAAGTAAGTTTGGATCAACACCTTCGATAAATTTGGGCACCCTTAGATTTAATTGATTTAAGAGCACTGTTTCTGCATTATCTAAGTCTCCATCTTGGACAGCATTTACAATTCTTCGTGTTACTGGAATGCTAAATCTATTACCTACACCGTATGGTCCCCCTGTCCAACCTGTGTTAACTAAGAATACTTTAGAGTCGAATGCCTCAATACGTTCCATCAATAAATCTGCATAAATATTTGCAGGTCTTGGAAAGAAGGGAGCTCCAAAACAAGTTGAGAAAGTTGATTCAATATCTGATGAAGACCCTACTTCAGTAGAGCCTACTTTTGCTGTATAGCCACTAAGAAAGTGGTAAGCAGCAGCTTCTTTCGATAATAAAGCTACCGGAGGCAGTACGCCAGTCAGATCGCAAGTAAGAAAAATTATGGTGTCTGGCTCTCCTGCATTATTGGAGGGAATTGCATTTTCAATATGACTTCTTGGGTAACAGCATCGAGAGTTCTGCGTGAGAGAAGTATCACTGTAATCAGGAGCACCATCTTGTAAGACAACATTTTCAAGGATGCTTCCTTTCTTGATGGCATTCCAAATAACGGGCTCGTTTTCTTCTGATAAATCAATGCATTTGGCATAGCACCCCCCTTCAAAATTAAAAACAGAACCCGGTGCCCATCCATGCTCATCATCCCCTATGAGTGTACATTTTGGGTCAGCAGAGAGAGTAGTTTTGCCCGTTCCTGAAAGACCAAAGAACAAAGCAACTTTGCCATTGGCATTAATATTTGCAGAACAATGCATTGGCAAAACACCTTTCTTTGGAAGTAAGAAATTTTGTGCAGAAAACATAGATTTCTTGATTTCCCCTGCATACTTCATACCCGCAATTAAAACCTTTTTCTGCTCAAAATTTATAATGACACAACTCTCAGAATTTGTTCCATCTAATTCGGGGTCGCATTCGAAATCGGATGCACACAACATTTCCCACGTAGTTTTTTGGGCAGGATTAAATATTCCTGGATCAATAAAAATTAATTTAGAAAATAAACTCTGCCATGCTGTCTGGGTTGTGATCTTTATGGGCACATAAAATTCTTCATGTGCTCCGACATGAACATCACTATGAAACACATCTTTTTTAGATAGGTAGTCAGAAACTTTAACCCAAAGAGCATCAAATTTTACAGGATCGAATGGTAAATTAATGTCTCCCCAATCTATATCTGCAGCTGTTGATGATTCTTTAACGATGAATCTATCGTTTGGACTTCTTCCGGTTCGTAATCCTGTAGTTACTGTTAAAGCTCCGTTTTCAGCCAAGACACCCTCATTTTGTTCAAGTGCTTTTATGATTAACTCATCATTTGAGAGTTTTAACTTTTCAACCATTTTTTTAATTAAGAATTTAGTTAATTATAACTTTTTATCAATGCTGTGACATTAATCCCAAGAAAACCAGAAAAGAAGATCAACGCCCATTCTGCAAAGTTGAAAAGAAATCTCCAATCTTCCGCAGCACAACTGGGCCCACCCATCACTGCCAACTTTATGCCTTCAAAAAAACCAAAATATTCGACCAATGCATTAAGGGGCATTCCACACCCCGACAAGGCTAAGAGTTCTTCTTGTGAAAGTTGTTGAAGATATATTTGCCTTACGGCAAAAAAAACTCCCAACAGACTTGTTACCACGATTAAAGTGACCAATGTTTTTTTTATTTTCGGGAATATAAATACAAAAAATGAAAGCAAACCAATACCAACAAATACATACCTTTGTAAAATGCATAATGGGCATGCTACCAGTAATAAATAATAGTCCATGAACATTGCTATCAAAACGATCCCAAATGCACCTAGGCTATTTATTAAAAAAAGATTTCTCCAGTACAAATTAAAAGTAGATAAGACCATTTTTTTCATGCGGCTATTATCATAAAGCTTTTATAGAGATAAAAAAATGGTAGTGTCATAATGTACTTTCATGAAAGACTTAATCTACATCATTGATGGCACCTCATATTTATACAGGGCCTTTCATGCAATGCCACCTCTAACTTCCTCTAAAGGCCTTCCCACAGGGGCAATCAAAGGAGTTTCTAATATGTTGACAAGCACAAAGAAACAAAATCCTGATGTTCCCATTGTGGTAACTTTTGATGCAAAAGGAAAAAACTTTAGGCACCAAATTTTTGAAGCTTATAAAGCTGCAAGGCCACCTATGCCAGAAGAGTTGAGGCCACAAATCCAACCGGTCAAAGATATTTGTAAAGCAATGGGATTCACTGTACTTAGCATTGCAGAGGTTGAAGCAGATGATGTAATTGCAACTCTCACAAAGCAATCATTGCATGAAGGTTTGGATGTAATTATATCAACACTTGATAAGGACCTAATGCAACTAGTACAAGACCCAAAAGTACGTCTTTATAATTCTCGCGATAATAAATTCTATAATGAACAAAAAGTATTTGAAAAATTTGGGGTCCATCCTAATCAGATTACAGAGTTATTGGCTCTTGTAGGAGATACTTCAGATGGAATCCCTGGTATTCCCAAAGTTGGACCAAAGACTGCTGCTAAATGGTTAATAAAATATCAATCTTTAGAAGAAGTTATTATGAATGCTGAATCAATCAAAGGAGTTGTTGGTCAAAATCTTCGTGACAATATTGATATATTAGATAGGAACTTGCAACTGGTGTCTCTAAAGGATGATGTAGATTTGGACATTACTTTTAGTGATATAAATAGTAACAATGAAAATGAAGATGTTTTAAAAGAAATTTTTACTGACTTGGAGTTTTCGAGTCCAGTTGCAAAGAAGCAAGAACCAACAAACATTTTACCCAAAAATGAATACGAAACTGTTTTAGATCAGCAAAAACTAAAAGAGTTAATAAGGTATATAAATTCTTGTAAGTATTTTGCTTTAGATACCGAGACAACATCATTGGATGTTATGTCTGCAGAATTAGTTGGTATAGCTATTTCAACACAATCCGGATCTGGATTCTATATTCCCATAGGTCATAACTATGAAGATGCTCCTCAACAATTATCTAAAGCTTCAATCATGGAGTTATTAGCACCCTGCTTAGAAATGAACCAAGACAAGATCGTTGGTCAAAACCTTAAATATGATCTTCCCATCTTGAATTCTTTTGGAATCAAGATTAGTAATTTTAAGGCAGACACTATGTTGATGTCCTATGTTTTAAATAGCACAGCATCCAGACATAATCTGGATGCACTTGCAAAATTTTATTTAAATAGGGAGACCATAACTTATGAAACAGTTGTTGGTTCAGCTTCAAGACAAATCCCTTTTTCAAAAGTTTTTTTAGAGCAAGCTACTGCATATGCTGCAGAGGATGCAGATATAACAATATCTTTGTATGAAACTCTACTTGATAAACTTACCACGCAACCAGAACTCTTAAAATTATTGGATAATCTTGAATACCCCCTGCTCAAAGTTTTATCAATTATTGAAAGAAATGGAGCAAAGATAGATGTTGAAATGCTGGAGGAGTATTCTGCAGAATTGTCAAAAAAGATTAACTCTTTATCTAAAGAAGCTTATGCCTTAGCTGGGCAAGAATTTAATCTTGATTCTCCTAAGCAATTGGTTGAAATTTTATTTAATAAACAAAAACTTCCAGTTCTTCAAAAGACACCTAAAGGGCAACCTTCAACAAATGAAGCTATTCTGCAAAGATTAGCTGAAGAATACCCCCTTCCAAAGATTATTATCCAGTACCGGACACTTGCCAAGTTAAAGTCAACTTATACGGATAGCTTAACGAAACTTGAAAATGAAGCAACAAAAAGAATTCATACATCATATCATCAAGCTGTAACTTCAACTGGAAGATTATCCTCTGCTAATCCAAATTTACAAAATATACCCATTAAAACCCCCGAAGGAAGAAAAATAAGAGAAGCATTTATACCCGAAGAAGGCAACTCAATATTGTCAGTTGATTATTCGCAGATTGAGTTAAGGATAATGGCACACCTCTCTAAAGATTCTAGCTTATGCGATGCATTTTTAGCAAATCTGGATGTTCATTCAGCAACGGCAGCTGATGTTTTTGATGTTGACCTAAAAGATGTTACTAATGATCAAAGACGAGCAGCCAAAGCAATTAATTTTGGCTTGATGTATGGAATGTCTGCTTTTGGATTGACAAAACAGATCAATGTAAGCAGAGCTGAGGCACAAACTTACCTTGATGAATATTTTAAAAAATATAAAGGTGTTGAGACATATATGCAAAATATCCGTGACCAAGCAAAAAAAGATTTATTTGTAGAAACTATTATGGGAAGAAAATTGCATGTCGCAGATATTAACTCCTCTAACTTTAGAGTAAGGAGTGCAGCCGAGAGAGCTGCAATTAATGCACCTTTGCAAGGATCAGCAGCTGACATAATTAAAGTAGCAATGATAAATATTCAAAACTGGATTTTTGCAAAAAAACCCCCAATTAAGATGATAATGCAGGTACATGATGAATTAATCTTTGAAGTGCAGGCTGAGAATGCTGACATTTTGACCGAAGAAGTAAAAGACATTATGGAAAATGCAGTTAAACTTGATGTACCTTTATTAACAGAAGCTGGCATAGGTAAAAACTGGAATGAATCACATTAGAAGCACAATTTTTTTCTCAATAGCTATTTTGTTTAGCTCTTCGATGATTGTAAATGCAGATAATTTAGGAGTATCAACCTTTAAAGAATATGCCGGTATTACCAGTTTTTTGGAATCACAAAAAAAAGAAAATCCATTAGCTGCAACACTATTAACCAACACAAAGCTTTTTTCAATAGATTATAGCCCCTCTCAATACACCAGAACCCGCATACAGGAACCACGTTACCTAAATTCTTTAGTGAAGAGGGGTATAGAAGGATATGTTGTAGTTGAGTTTGATGTTAACGAAGATGGATCAACAAGCAAACATAGTATTTTAGTTTCTGAACCAGGCAATTATTTTGATGCAGAAGCATTGGAAGCATCCAAAAATTTAAGATATAGCTTCGATAATGTCTCACAATTGGGAAAACACAAACATCGTTTTACTTTCAACTTATCAGAGTCCTCAAGAAAAATACCCAGCGGATATTGGAGATGTTATGACGATATTAGAGAGTCAAGATTTAATAAAGCTATTGAATGTGCATCCAATAGAGGAAATTTTAAAAATGACGTTATAGGAAATGCCTATGATGTATTAATTGCCGAGGCAAATTTTTACTTGGGCAATACAGCAATAAGCATAAATTCATTAAAAGAAATTGCCACCAATCCAGAAGAGGAAAGTTTTTATCTTCGTGTCTTAGCAACGACAAACTTGGTCCGATTTTTATTTGCTGAGGAACGTTTTTCTGAAATACTAGAGCTGGAAGATTTAATTAATAGGCTGAGGAATGTCGGATACAAAGAAGTCTTATCCAGCACATATTATTACTTAGGCATTACAAAATTTTATAAACAAGAAACAGTTGATGCACTTTTTTACCTCAAACTTAGTTTGCAAGATACTAACTGTAATCAGACTTTCAGAACAGAAAAAGGGGAGTCCTTTATAGAGTGGAGAACAAGCTCACTTTACCGATTCTCTTCCGGAAGAATTTGTTATCCGGGTATGTATGAGAGAACGCTTAAGACCATTGAAGCAATCGATAGATCGTTAAGTTAATCTCTCAATGGGATTATTTATCAATCTCTCTTCGGGACTTAGAATGGTTACACCATATTCAGATCTAATATCGCAAATTCTTTGATTTAAGTGCTTTTTTGGGAACTTGTATTCCCATTTTTTAGTCATTTTGAAAGTTCGTTTGAAAATTTTCATCTTAATAAAAAGAACCTTAAGATATAGTTTGATAATTAATTTTGCTAATCCAAATCTGCCCCCAAACTCTTGACTAAATTTATCTGTCAGGTCTTTAAGTTGATCATTTTTGAAGGTTTCTTTTACTAGATCCCATTGTCGCAAAAAGTCTGTGCCCCAAATTGCCCATGTATCAAGCATAGCCTCTTGCTCTAAGCTAGTGTCTAAACCAAAGATAACATGGGTTGCATCATGAGCTGCAAAAAACTTCATCTCGTGAGTGTCATCAATATATTTTTCTCCAACATGTTGTTTGTACTCTTCCAGACCCTCAGCTAAAGTTTTTGTACAGTCTTGATATTGAAATGAGAGATTACTCATCGGCATATTTTAATATTATTTCTCTGAGTTTTTCAAAGCCAAGATTTTTAGTACTGGATATAGTGACTATAGGACAATCATTGATAGCCATTTCTACAAAGTCTTGAGCTTGCTTTTGCCTATGTTTAGCAAGCTTGTCTATCTTAGTAAGCACGACAATAAATGGTATTTGATAACATTCACATAAGTCTATAAGTTGCATATCTAGAGTTTTTAATGGATGCCTTATATCCATAAAAATTATGACTGCGCAAAGCGATCTTCTACATTCAAAATATTCTTGCAAAAATTTATTCCAGTCTTTTTGTTTTTGTTTACCAGACTTAGAAAATCCATAGCCTGGCAGATCAAGCAATTTAATTTCTTCATTTACTTGAAATAAATTTATTTCTTGTGTGCGTCCAGGCATCTTACTGGTTCTGGCTAATTTTGAGTTAGATGTGAGGCTATTTAAAGCACTAGATTTACCAGCATTTGAGCGCCCTGCCAGTAGGAATTCATAACCTTCATCATGTGGCAAGGAGCTATATTTGATAACACCCTTTAAGAATGTAGTTTCTGAAAAAAAATTTTTCATTTTAGTGTTTTAGCAGACAGCAAAAGTTTATAATACAGGTTCAAATTTAGTTCGTATATTTTAGTGAAATTAAAAAAATTTAGCATTATATTTTTGGTGATCATGATTGCTTTTCAATCCATGACCAAAGAAGTTGTTATGCCTGAAGAGTTTATAGCTGGCAACCCCAAAAAAGGAGCAGAACTTGTTGCAGATTGTGCTGCTTGCCATGGTCAAAATGGCATTGGTTTAAGTTCAGATTGGCCTAACTTAGCTGGACAAAACCAAAAGTATCTTTATGACCAGTTGAAGTATTTTCAATCTGGTCAAAGAGAGAATGTTTTAATGACAACCGTTATTGATTATTTAAAAATTCTCTCTGATGAGGATATTCGAGATATAGCAGCATTTTATGCTGATAAAAGTTCAAATATTGGTGCCGCAAAAAATGATGAAGAACTTTTGGCATTAGGCTCACAATTATATAAAGCTGGAGATTTTAAAAGAGGTATTCCATCTTGTTCTGCATGCCACTCTATTTATGGTCAGGGCAATGATCAAGCTGGTTTTCCTGCAGTCAATGGTCAGCAAAAAGGTTATCTAGTCTCAACCTTAAAAGCTTACAGAAGTGGCCAGAGGAATGCCGGTGAATATAGCAAAGTGATGCAAGCTGTATCTATGAATCTTACTGATCGAGATATTGAAGCCCTTGCAAATTATATGCATGGATTATATGAATAGGAGCAACAAATGAGATTATATTTTTCCTTCATTCTCTTTACTTTTTCCATTATAAGTTTTAGTGAACCTCGTCTTGGTAAAGATTTCTTTTTACTCAATGATCCACTACCTGTAAAACAAGATGGGATTGTCGAAGTAACAGAAGTTTTTTGGTATGGTTGCGGACACTGTTATGCAATGGAATCAAAATTTAAAAGTTGGAATAAAACTCAACCAGACTATGTAAATTTTCAAAAAATGCCAGTGACATGGGGGCCTGTACATAAAGTGCATGCAAATATTTTCTATACTATTGAGGCTATGCAACAGAAAAATGATTTACATGCTGCTGTCTTCTCAGCTATTCATAACGAAAGAAATTTTCTATCTAGTGATGTTGTAGCAGAGCGATATTTTGCAAAAATGGGAGTCGATATTGATACTTTTCAGAAATATTTCAACTCATTTGGTGTAAAGCAAAGAGTAAGTCGTGCTGATAAGCTATCAAAACAGTTTGAAGTAACGTCGGTCCCAATGATCATTGTGGACGGCAAGTATAAAATTTTGGCAAAACCCAGTCACGAAGAAACTTTTGAAGTTTTGGATTATGTGATCAATTTACAAAAGGATAGTTCATAAAATGCAACTTACTTTTCAGAATTCAAACAAAATACTACTACTTATTTTCATGCTATCAACTCCATTAATTTGGTCAGGAGATAAATATAATGCCAGAGTAGAGGCAAATATTTCTATGCCCCAACAAATTTGTCTTGAGGGTGAAAATTGTGGACAAAGCGCTCCTGAAATGGCAACTCCTATGACTACAACGACTCAACAGATAGTTGCATCAGACAAAATTAAATTATCGGAAGGCTCTGAACATGAGATAAAGATGTTAAATATGGGCACAGACGGTGCCATGGTTTTTGAACCGGCTGTTATTAAGGTTTCAGTTGGAGATACAATCCATTTTAAAGCAACTGATGCTGCTCACAATTCGGTTTCGGTGGAGGGAATGATTCCAGCAGGTGCAGCATCATGGGCAAGTCAATTAAGTCAGGATTTTAGCATCACCCTTGATACTGAGGGGATTTATGTCTATCAGTGTGATCCACATCTCGTCATGGCAATGATTGGTGTAATACAAGTAGGTGATGCGGTTAACCAAGCTGAAATATTATCAGCATCTCAAAATTACAAATCTAAACTTATGATGAACTCTGAGCGGTTGGATAAATACTTAAGCAAACTGTAACTTAGAGATTGCTTTTACTAAACTTGGCCATTCTGAAAATGCTGTTGGTAACGGCATACAATCTACTTCCCAATCAAGGTTATCTGGATTAAACCATAAATGTTTGACACCAAAATTATGAGCAGCCAACATATCATTTACTTGATGATCACCGATGTGCAGCATTTCGTTTTTTGTAAACCCAGTTAGCTGCAGTGCTTTTTCAAAATGACCGGAGTTTGGTTTGTTTGATTTCACATCAACTGAAGAAACATTAAACTCAAAGATATTATCTAAACCGATTGTCTTAATACAAGCATTGCCATTGGTCAAAGATGCTAATTTAAACTCAGAAGCTAATTCAGAGAGAGACTCTATGACACCTTTAAAAAAATTAACTTTATTTCTTTCAATATAGAAAATCTCGAAAGCATTTTCAGCTAGTTTTTTTGCTTCTTCAGTAGCTCCCAATTTTTCTTCTATCTTCATTAACAACAGTTTTTTTCTTAATTTCCCAACATCATACTCATACGATGCATCGGTTTTAATTAAATTTTTTCGAATCTCTTTAAATTCTTCCCAAGACCCCCACTCTAATTTACCCAATTTAGTTTCTATAAATTCCCTTGTTTTTTTCTCAGCATTGATTAAAGTGGGCCTTACATCCCAAAGGGTATCATCTAAGTCAAAGGTTATTAATTTAAGCATTTTTTTTTGCGCGAGGATGAGATTTATCATAAACCTTTACTAATTGCTGATAATCCATTTTTGTATAAATTTGCGTGGTAGAAATAGAACTATGACCCAATAACTCTTGGATCGAGCGAAGGTCTCCAGAAGATTCAAGCATATGTGTTGCGAAACTATGTCTAAGCATATGAGGGCTTACAGGAGGTAAGCCCTGCTTTAAGGCCATCTTTTGAAGACGTTGTTGAACTGCTCGAGTTGTTAGCCTTTTACCAAATTTATTAATAAAAATTGCACCATCTTTTGTAGTCCATTTTTTTCTTTCATCAAGCCAGTTTTGTATTGCTATTTTGGCAAACTTTCCAATAGGCACAAGCCTGGTCTTTGCTCCCTTACCCAAAACTCTTAAGAAATTTAGGCCCTCTTCAAAATCTTCAAAATTTACCCCAGTTGCCTCGGAGACTCTTAAACCTGAGGAATAAATTAATTCAATAATTGCTAAATCGCGAACTTCAAAACTATTTTCAGGTTTAAAATTTAATAGGTTGCTAATTTGTTCGGGTGAGAGAACATTTGGAAGACGTTTTTCACTTTTTGGAGGAGTTATTAATTCAAAGGGAGATTGCTTCAATAGGTTATTTTTAACTAAATATAAAAAAAACCCTTTTGCAGAAGAAAGATTTCTTTGGATACTTTTCGGTTTATTGCCTATTTGAAATAAATAACTTAACCAGGCTAGGCCAATTTCTTCGGTAACCTCAGATAGATCACTTATTTTATTCTTAATTAAAAAGTTCTCTAACTTCTTTAAATCTCTTTTATACGATGTAAGGGTGTTGTGTGAAAGGTTCCTAATAGTTCTTAAAAAATCAAAATATCTTTCTAAATGAGAACTCAAAAAACTTTTTGTAGCCATTAGGATAATGAATCTAATTTTGCTTGAATTGCATCTCTGAGAAATTGGAAAAAAGTTGTATCTTCATCTCCTAAATATTTTTCTCTGCGATTAGACCCAATAAGCAATAATCCGAATTCTTCACCGAGGATAATTGAGCCAATGACAGCAGACTGAATATCATTAGAGTTAAATAGAAGCTTCAGTTTTTCTTTAGAAAAGCTGCCATGAAAGACTTTTTTACTTTTTAAGTTCAGTTCAGTCTTTCCCTCTAAATCCTCGAGTTCATTTACATCAATGATTTTGAGCATGGCACTATCTAAGTTAAATATTGTTGCCAAGTCATGCTCTATAATTTGCTGGATTTCTTTTTGATTAGTGCAAGATAAAACAAGCATTACCATCTCATTGAATTTAATCATCAAATCTTCATTCTCACTTGCTACTTCGAGAAAGTGCATAAGATTATCAAGAAGTTTTGTTTTTTCCTCTCTTAGATGCTCTATTTGTTTTTCTAATAATGAAGAGACTCCATCAGGAGCATCATGAAAATTTAATTCATTAACTAAAGATTGTTTTTTAAGAAAAAAATCAGGATTTTCTAATAAGAACAATTCAACATCATCTGCAGAAATTTTTGTCATTTTTTTTTGCTTAGAAGGTTTTTAATCAAAAACATTTTGTTGTTCAATATTTATATGTATCCTCTTTAAAAGGACCTTCAACAGGAACATTAATATAGTCTGCTTGTTCTGGAGTTAGTTTGGTCACCACACCTCCGAAACCAGCAACCATCAATGCAGCAACCTCCTCGTCAAGTTTCTTTGGCAAAACTTCTACCTTCAGTAATTCCTTTTGGATATCTTCATCATTTATATTTGCGAAACCCTGATCAAACAAATACATTTGGGCAAGAACCTGATTTGCAAAAGAGCCATCCATGATTCTGCTTGGATGCCCAGTAGCATTTCCCAAATTAACAAGTCTACCTTCAGCAAGCAATAACAAATAGTTTTTACTCTTAAGATCCGGAGCACCATCCGGAGCACAGTCTCTAAATATCCTATGAACTTGAGGCTTTACTTCCTCCCAATACCACTTATCTTTCATGTAAGCAGTATCAATTTCAGTATCAAAGTGTCCAATATTGCAGACTACAGCACCATTTTTTAGATTACTAAGCATTGCTGAATCACACACATTTACATTACCAGTTGTTGTGACCAACACGTCAGTATCTTCGAGTATAGATAGATTGATGTCTTCATTTTTCCCTGTTACCACCCCATCTTTATAACAAGATACTAAAGAGAAACCATCCATACATGCTTGCATAGCACAAATAGGATCTGATTCTGTAACCCTAACAACCATTCCTTCTTGAGCAAGACTAGCTGCAGATCCTTTTCCGACATCTCCATATCCAATGACTAAAGCTTTTTTACCAGATAAGAGCATGTCAGTTCCTCTTTTAAGAGCATCATTTAAACTGTGGCGACACCCATACTTATTGTCATTTTTTGCCTTTGTTACAGAATCATTCACATTAATAGCAGGCACTTTGAGACTACCAGCTTCTAGCATTTCTTTAAGACGATGAACTCCCGTTGTTGTTTCTTCTGAAATACCATGAATTTTTTCTAGCATTTGTGGGTATTTCTCATGAACCATTGCGGTAAGATCACCACCATCATCTAAGATCATATTTGCTGCCCAAGGAACACCATCTTTTAAAATAGTTTGTTCAATACACCACTCAAACTCTTCTTCTGTTTCTCCTTTCCAAGCAAATACAGGAATATTATTTGCTGCCATGGCTGCGGCTGCATGATCTTGAGTTGAGAAAATATTACATGATGACCATCTGAGCTCGGCACCAAGATCAACTAAAGTTTCCATCAATACTGCTGTTTGAATTGTCATATGTATACAACCCATAATCTTTGCACCAGCTAAAGGTTGGTCATCTTTATATTTTTCTCGTAAGGCCATTAGAGCTGGCATTTCATTTTCAGCTAAAGAGATTTCTCTTCTTCCAAAATCAGCAAGTGAGATATCAGCAACTTTGAAATCTTTATTCATACTTTTAATATAAATCTAACTTTTCGAAAGGCAAGTGACTTTTACCAAAATGACCGTATAAAGTTGTCATTGTTAGATCAAGATTAAATAAATCAAATCTATCAATAATACCTTTTGGAGTTAGGTCAACATTATCTACAATCCAATTTTTGAGATCAGTTCTGACCTTTCCATCTGCATAAACATAGACACTTGTTGGTTCAACAACACCTATAGCATAACTTAATTGAACTGTGCAATTATCTGCTTTTCCAGTATTTACGATATTTTTGGCTAGATATCGAGCCATATATGCTGCACTTCTATCAACTTTGGAGCAGTCCTTGCCACTAAATGCTCCTCCACCATGCGGTGCATAGCCACCATAAGTATCAACAATAATTTTTCTTCCTGTGACACCAGTATCACCATCAGGCCCGCCAATCACAAATCTTCCTGTAGGATTTATCAAAAATTCAGTCTTTGATAGATCGTATTCAGAAATTTCATCTCGTATAATTTCTTCAACCTGCTCCCTTATCTGTTCAATAGTAATACTCTCTAAATGTTGAGTACTACACACAATTTTTTTTATGTCTTTTGGTTCATTTATTCCATCATATGACATGGTTACTTGACTTTTGCTATCCGGTTGTAACCAATGAGTTCCACTATGCCCCCTTTCAGTTTGAAGCCTCTCAAGAATTTTATGACTAAAATGAATTGCACTTGGCATAAAGTCTTCCGTTTCATTGCAGGCATAACCAAACATAAGTCCTTGATCACCAGCTCCAAAATTATCAGTACCAAGAGCAATATCAGATGACTGTCCATGCAGGTAATTTTGAACAACTAGTTTTTCATGATGGAAACCATCTTGCTCATAACCAATTTCACGAACTTTTTTTCTTACTAGTTCTTCGATTTGATTTTTATCCAAACAATCACTTTTATATTCTCCGGCAAGAACAACAAGATTTGTTGTTACCAAGGTTTCAATTGCAGCTCTATTCTCTTCCTTTTGATTTATGAGAAAAGTTGCCACTGCATCAGAGATAAGATCGGCAACTTTATCAGGATGGCCAATGCTAACACTTTCACTTGTGAATTCATATTGCATAGTTGTTTAAATTTTACCTTTGTCTTGAAGATATTTATATAAATATAAGAAGATTCGTATTATTATATCTGTACCCTAATTGTGCACATAAATCTTGGAAAATACAGACCTCGCTAATGCCATCAGATTTCTCTCAGTAGATGCTGTCCAGGCTGCTAAATCTGGCCATCCCGGAATGCCTATGGGCATGGCTGATATTGCTCTGGTTCTTTGGCGCGACCATTTAAAACATAACCCTGCCGATCCTGATTGGTTTAACAGAGACCGCTTCGTTTTATCTAATGGGCATGGATCAATGCTTTTGTATAGTTTGCTTCATTTAACAGGATACAAACTTTCTATAGAAGATTTAAAAGATTTTAGGAAATTGAAATCTAAAACACCAGGTCATCCCGAATATGATCCTGCAATAGGAGTAGAGACTACCACGGGACCCCTTGGACAAGGTTTAGGGAATGCAGTTGGAATTGCACTTGCTGAAAAAAATCTGAGCCAGACATTCAATAAGGATGGTATAAACCTCATTGATCACTTTACATATACATTTCTTGGAGATGGTTGTCTTATGGAGGGCATCTCTCATGAGGTTTGTTCTTTTGCTGGCACTCATAAGTTAGGCAAACTAATTTGTTTTTATGATCAAAATGGAATTTCAATTGATGGCGAGATAGACCTTTGGTTTACTGACGATACTGTCAAAAGATTTGAGAGTTATGGTTGGCATGTTGAACAAATTGATGGACATGATTTTGAACAAATCGATCAGGCAATCCTAAGGGCACAGAAAGAAACTTCAAAACCTTCTCTTATTTGCTGTAAAACAGTCATTGGTTTTGGTTCTCCAAACAAGTCTGGTACTGCAGGAATTCATGGAAGCCCTCTTGGTGATGACGAAATAGAGATTACGAGAAAAGCATTGAATTGGATTTATGAGCCTTTTGAAATCCCAGAAGAAATCTATCAAGAATGGAATGCTATTGAGAAAGGTGAGACAAGTCAAAATGAGTGGATAAATGTTGTATCTGAATATCTAGATAAGTTTCCAGAGGACTACAAAGAGTTCATGCGCCGAATAGCAAATTTAACACCAGAGGACTTTTCTGAAAGATTTGAATCTTTGATTAATGAATGTTTGCAGAATGAAGCAAGTATGGCCACTAGGAAAGCTTCACAGGTCTGTCTTGACCATTTTTGTGAGTACTTACCTGAATTATTAGGAGGATCAGCAGATTTAACAGGATCTAACAATACTTTTTCAAAACATAATTCAGAACTAACCCCAGATAATGGAGGAGGTTCACATATTTACTATGGGGTCAGAGAGTTTGGAATGGTAGCTATGATGAATGGGATGTGTCTTCATGGAGGTATAAGGCCTTATGGCGGCACTTTTCTAGTTTTCATGGATTATGCCAGAAATGCAGTCCGCTTATCTGCAATGATGCAACTTCCCAACATTTATGTGTTTACTCATGACTCAATTGGTTTAGGCGAAGATGGGCCTACTCATCAGCCCATTGAGCATTTAGTAACCTTAAGGTCTACCCCCAATCTTTATAACTGGAGACCTGCAGATTTAACTGAAACAGCCGTTGCTTGGAAGAATGCGATAGTTTGCGATTCCCCAACTTGTTTGATTCTTAGTCGACAATCCTTACCAAAACTGCCTTTAACTAAAGATCACATTTCACAAATTGATAATGGAGGCTATGTTTTGCGGGATTCAGATAACCCAAAAATAAATTTGATTGCCACTGGTAGTGAAGTACAACTTGCAATTGAGGCATATGATTTGCTTGCAGAGAAAGGAATATCTTCAACCGTTATATCTATGCCATGTTTAGATATTTTTTTAGAGCAGTCAGAAGACTTTCAAGAGAGTGTTATCAGACCTGATACTCCTTGTTTGGTAATTGAAGCTGCTCATCCAAATTCATGGTATCAGTTACTTGGCAAAGATGATGCTGTGATGGGCATGACTACATTTGGTGAATCTGCACCTGGAAATATCCTTTTTGAAGAATTTGGATTCACAACAGATGAAGTCGTAAAAAAAGCAACTCAGCTTATTAAATGAGAACACTCAAAGATATAGATCTCAGAAATAAAAGAGCTGTTTTACGTTTAGATCTTAATGTTCCTATTCAAGATAATAAAATTTCCGATGATTCACGAATAATAGCTTCTTTACCAACAATACATAGAGTACTTAAAGATGCAAAAAATCTATTGATCATATCTCATCTAGGAAGACCAGAAGAGGGCGTTATCCAAAAAGAATTTAGTATGAAGCCAATTGCAGATTATCTCGAAAGAGTAATTGATGAAAAAATTACAATTATTGATTACTTAGATTCTACAGGACTTTTTCGGGCATCTAAGGTGCAAATCCTTGAAAATATCAGGTTTTTCAAAGGTGAAAAAGAAAATTGCGAACAGCTCGGTAAGAGTTTAGGAGAATTGGGAGATGTTTATATTTTCGATGCATTTGGCACTGCCCATCGGAAACAGGCTTCAACATATTCAGCAATTAAGCATGCAAGTCAGTCGTGTGCGGGACTATTAATGGAAAAAGAAATAACAATGCTTTCCGAAATACTCAACGAGATCAACCACCCTTTTACTGCAATTATTGGGGGGGCAAAAATTTCAACCAAAATAAATCTAATTTCTAATCTTGCAAATAAGGCATCTTGCATCGTTGTTGGAGGAGGCATTGCAAATACTTTTTTAAAAGCTGCTGGATTTGAGATAGGAGAATCATTATTTGAAAAAGATTTTATTCAAGTTGCAGAAAAGCTATTAGAAACCGGCAAGATCCATTTACCAAATCAGGTCTATGTCGGATCACATATAAATACTGATAAATCTATAATCAAAGATTTAGATGAATTGGAACCAACTGATAGAATATTTGACCTTAAATTAAACAACAAAATTATTTCTAATTTAAAAGAATCAAAAACTATTTTATGGAATGGACCTTTGGGGGTTTTTGAAAATAAAGTCTTTGAACAGGGTACGCAAGAATTAGCCAAGATCATTTCTAATTCCAAGGCTTTCAGCGTAGCTGGTGGTGGTGAAACCCTGGCTGCGATTAATAAATTTATTTCAAAAGATGAGTTATCATATTGTTCATCAGGTGGTGGCTCTTTTTTAGAATTCATGGAGGGTAAAACTCTTCCATCGGTCGAAGCATTAGGAGGATAGAATGAATTTAAATGAAATAGCAGAATATATTGTCTCTGATGGCAAAGGGATTCTTGCAGCTGATGAAAGTAATCCAACTTGTGGTAAAAGATTTGATACTATCAATGTTGAAAATACTGAGGATAATAGACGGGATTATAGAGAAATGCTCTTTCGATCTAAGGGAATGAAAGACAATATCGGAGGTGTTATTTTATTTGATGAAACACTTCGACAAAATGCTATTGATGGTACTCCCCTTAGAAAAATAATCGAAGATCAAGGTGCCCTTCCAGGAATTAAAGTGGATAAAGGGTTGATTCCTCTCAAAGAAGGTTCTGATGAAGTTGTTACACAAGGGTTAGATGGATTACATGAGAGATGCGCTGATTATGATGCCCTTTTTAATGCTAAATTCACAAAGTGGAGAGCTGTAATTAAAATTGGAGATGGGATTCCTACTGACGAATGTATTGAAGCAAATGCCAAAGCTCTTGCTGATTATGCTTGGCTTGCACAAACCAATAACATGGTCCCAATTGTTGAACCAGAAGTACTTATGGATGGTGACCATACAATAACAGAATGTTTTGATGCTTGTGCAAGATCTTTTTCTGCATTATTCAATGCATTACAAAAAAAAGCAGTTGATAATTCAGGATTACTTCTGAAACCAAGTATGGTTACTCCTGGATCTTTATGTCCTCAAAAGGCAACAATCCAAGAAGTTGCAGATTTAACAATTAAGTGTTTAAAAGAGAATGTTCCTTCCGATGTACCTGGCATAACTTTTCTTTCAGGAGGTCAATCAGAACTAGAAGCAACAGCTCATTTAAATGCCATGAATAAAGAAAAAGATTTGCCATGGAAACTCAGTTTTTCTTATGGAAGAGCATTACAACAAAGTGCTCTTAAAGCTTGGGGAGGATTGCAAGAAAACCTTTTTATTGCTCAAGATGAGTTAGCACATAGAGCAAATATGAATAAACTTGCTGCACTTGGGAAATGGTCAGAAGAACTTGAAGAAAGATAGTGCTTGCTACTATTCAAAGAGTCAGCAAAGCCAGTGTATTTATTGATGAAAAAGAATTTTCAGCTATTTCAAAAGGTGTTGTAATTTTTTTATGTGCAGAAAGTGGAGATTCTGAAATAAACGTAAAAAAAATGTTTCAGTCAATATTTAATTTTAAGATTTTAGAAGAAGATAGCAACACAATGTCAGCAAGTTTGAAGGAGTTAGAAGAAGATGTACTAATTGTGAGTCAATTTACACTTGCCGCAATTACCAACAAAGGTCCAAAGGCTAGTTTTCATAAAGCTGCTAAAGCATCCGAGGCAAAATTACTTTATGAACAATTCGTTAATCTATTTAAGGATACAAGGTGTAAAATTGCTACTGGAGTCTTTGGAAAAAATATGAATGTTGCGATGGTTAACAATGGCCCTGTTACTTTTAATTTTAAAACATGAAAAAAATTAATAGCATTTCAATCTTTTGTGGTGCTCATACTGGGAACAATCCCAATTATGAAACTGCAGCAAGAATTTTTACTAAAGAGATAGCAAATAAAAAAATTAATGTAGTTTTTGGTGGGGGCAATGTGGGCTTAATGAATGTAATCTCAAATGTTGCTCTAGAAGGTGGAGTAAAAGTTACTGGAATTTTACTTAAGTCTTTAAGCGAGCTGGAACTTGTTAACCCAAATATAAGTGAAAGAATCTTGACTGAAACTCTACTTGATAGAAAAGATGAATTTATGAAGTGTTCAGATGCTTTTGTCGTTTTGCCTGGAGGTGTAGGGTCTATGGATGAGTTATTCGAAATCTTAGCAAATAATCAATTAGGCATGATAAATAAACCTTTAGGGATTCTAAATACAGATGGATACTATGATGATTTACTTTCATGGTTTACCAAAGCTTTAGACGAAGGATTTGTTTCTAAAAAAAATTTTGATGAGATTATTATCTCGGATGATCCAATTCAGCTAGTCGACAAAATTCTTTCTCATGAGTTGCCCACTGAGGGAGGCTGGAAAGATCGACTTGGACTGTAAAGTAAGAAAATAATTATTTTTTCCTACTCGAAAGGAATAGACCTATTTCAAATAAAATCCACATTGGTATTGCCAAAAATAGCTGTGATAGAACATCTGGAGGAGTTAGCAGACTTGCAATTATAAAAAAGAGGATAATTACAAAAGGCCTCGCTTTTTTTAAGCTTTGTTTAGACACCATACCAGTTCGAACCAACAAAAATGTTAATACTGGAACTTGAAATGCAATACCAAAACCAAAGATTAGTTTCATAATAAACTGAAAATATTGGCTAATATCAGTCATCACAGTAACAGTGCTTGGAGCAGAGTTAAGAAAAAAATTAAGAAGGATGGGAGCCACTACTAGGAATGCAAATGTTATGCCACTTATAAAAAGTAACAGTGATGAAATTATTAGTGGCAATGCAAAACTCTGTTCATCTTTATAGAGTCCAGGGCTTATGAATGACCATAATTCAAAGAATGCATATGGAAGAACAATAAGGCAGCTCAGACTTAATGCTAGTTTAAGGGGAACAAAAAAAGGTGAGGTTACACCTGTAGCAATTAGAGATGAATTCTGAGCAAACAAGCTCAATATGGGCCCTGAAATGAAGTTATAAATTGATTCTGAAAAAGGAATACAAATGATAAAAGTAATTAAAAGAATAAGAAGTATTCTTAAAATTTTTGTTCTCAATTCATGCAAGTGATCAATTACTGTATTACTTTTGTTTGTCATTTTTTTCTATTTCTTTCATTCGATTTTCGTTAAATACGTCCTTAATAATTTCATCAGCATTAATTTCATCTTTTAGATCAGAAGAGATATTATCGAATTGCTTCCTTAGATTTGTAGATGTTTGTATAAAAAATTTGAATAAATCGGGCCACTGCTCTTTTTTAACTAAAAATATAGCTAAAAATATAATAAGTAAAATTTCTGGAAAACCTATTTGTAGCAAAGTTTAGAGATTATTATTTTGGTCACTTGAGTCATCATCTTTCACTGATTGTTTAAAACCCTTGATTCCAGCTCCAATATCAGATCCAAGTGATCTAAGCTTCTTTCCACCAAAGATTAAAACAACTACCAACAGAATGGCAATGATTTCCCATGGACCTAAATTAAACATATGGCTATATTACCCTTTTTATTAGCAATTATAAATTAGATGGTTAGAAAACCAAAAATTGCAACTACAAGTATGGAGATAACGAGAAGGATTTGCATAAACCTAACTGATTTTATTTTATTTTCTAGATTTATCATTAACTCTTTGTTACTCATAGAAGATTTATTAATATTCCGAATATCATCTACTAATTCTTGAACCATAATAGGAGCATCTTTAATCTTATTTAAAATTTCATCTTTGTTTTCTAGTACATATTTTTTAATATTTATAGGATCAAATTGATTCCTTAACCATTGTTCAATATAGGGTTCTGCTAACCCCCAAAAATTAAGTTTAGGATAAATCTGTCTACCCATCCCCTCAATATGAATGAGAGTTTTCTGGAGTAGCACTAGAGATGGCTGCACTGACAATCCATAAGGTTTAGTGCTTTCAAATAAATAAATTAGAAGACTCCCAAATTCAATCTCAGATAGAGGTTTTTCTAGGATCGGCTCTAAACACGCTCTTAAAGTATTTTCAAGATCGATGGGGTTAGTCGTGACATCAACCCACTCAGCATTAATAAAGAGTTTTGCAAGATTTTGATATTTTCTCTTAATTACAGCTTGCAACATTCTTGCAAGAGTATATCTTTCTTCATTACTTAAACTTCCAGCAATAGCACAATCTACTGCTACATAGCCATTATTGATAACATTATTTTTATCAACAAAGATATTTCCTGGATGCATGTCAGCATGAAAAAAATTATCTCGAAATACTTGATCTAAAAATATTTGTACTCCATTTTCAGCAAGTGCCTTTTTATTAATTCCAGCTTTTTCAAGTTCGTCAATCTCTGTGCAAGGAATTCCATAGATTTCCTCCAGAACTAGTACTTTGGAGGTAGTAAAATCCCAGTACACCTTTGGAATATACAGAATATCTGAATCTCTAAAGTTTTCTCTAGTTAGGTTGGTATTTGCTGCTTCTAGTTTAAGGTCGAGCTCTTTCATGATTGTACTTTCATAATCCTCCACCACTTTGTTAATATTTAGTCTCTCAGAATCCTTAAAAAAGAAACTTATTAACTTGGAAACAGATCGCAAAAGTCTTAGATTCTTTTTGACTTCAGACTTAATGTTTGGTCTGAGGATTTTGACAATTACTTTTTCTTTATTGTTAATAAGTTTAGCTCTGTGAACTTGTGCTAAAGATGCCGCAGCAAAAGGTTTTGGTTCAAACTCTGAAAAAACTTCATTCAATTCACATCCAAGCTCTTTTTTAAGAATTTCTTCAGAAAGGTTTGAGTTAAAAGGTATACATTGATCAGTGAGTTTTTGTAATTCTTTCGCAACCTTATATGGAATTACATCTGTTCTTGTAGATAATAGTTGACCAAATTTTATAAACATTGGACCAAGAGATTCAAGGGTTTTTCTTAATCTTGTTCCATATTCTTGCGAATCTTTTTTCTTTACGAATAGTTTAAACTTAAGACTGTAGAAAGAAATCTTTAAACTACCAAATATTATATTAATAACAGTCAACTTGCCTTTTCTCCAACATGTATTGCAACAATGCCATTACTTAAATTATAAAAATGGCAAGATTTAAAACCAGTATCGATCATCATATTTTTTAGAGTCTCTTGATCAGGATGTACCCTGATTGATTCAACTAAATATTTATAACTATCTTTATCAGAGGCAATTAGCTCTCCCATTTTTGGAAGGATATTAAATGAATACCAGTCATAAACCTGACTAAAAAACTGATTTGTTGGCTTGGAGAATTCCAGAATTAGTAATTTTCCATCTGGTTTTAAGCATCTATACATTTCTTTTAAGCCTGAATTTTTGTTTACAAAGTTCCTTAATCCAAAGCCAATCGTTATGACATCAAAATGATTATCGTGGAACGGTAGCATTTCGCCATTCAATGAACAGAAGTCTGCGTTTTTAAAGAAATTTTCATTTACCGACCTTTTTTTCCCTTCACTCAACATTTCATAATTAATATCTCCGATGGTAACTGTGGCATTAGGAAAATTACTAAGAATTTCTTTTGCTATATCTCCAGTTCCTCCAGCAAGATCTAGGATTTGACTATGCTTTTTAATACCTGCTAGCTCAATCAAAATCTTTTTCCACATTCTATGCAGTCCAAATGACATGACATCATTCATGATGTCATAGTTAGTGGCAACGGAAGAAAAAACAGAATTTACACGCCCTTTTTTTTCATCACTAGAAATACTTTTAAAACCAAAATGTGTTTTCTTATTCATTATTTATAAAATCTAAAAAATTATTGTATCTGCTTGTAGCAATTTTATTTGTTTTCAGACCTAATTGAACTGCACAATTTTTTTCATCAATGTGCCTACAATCAGAAAATTTGCAGTTTTTAGAGGCTTCGTTTATCTCCCAAAATGCTGAAAGAATATCTGTTTTTTTTATGTTTGATATATCAAGATCTCGAGTTCCTGGAGAATCTATTATTTCAATATTTTTTTCAACTGAATATAAGGAAGAAATTGAGGTTGTATGAAGACCCCTAGATTTTTTTAAAGATTGTGTTTTTAAACTTTTACCTGTTAGCTTTGAGGTTATAGTTGATTTACCTGCTCCAGATTTACCTACAAAAATAGTACTTTTCATGGCAATGAAATTTTTTAACTTTTCAATACCACCTCCCTCTTTTGCTGAAATCTCAACTATGTTTACCCCTAATGTTTCATACAAATCAAGTTTGCCTGAGTAATCTTTGGAATAAGTTTGATCAGATTTGTTTGCTACGATAAAAGCAGATAAATTTGAAGCATTAGCTAGGACAAGCCATTTATCGATGAACCTTCTTGGTGTTTCTGGTATTGGAGAGCAAATAATGCCAATATGAGTTAAATTAGCCGCATAAGTTTTTACAGATCCTTTTAAAAACCTTTTAAGGGCAGATCGTCTCTTATGTCTTTTGACAATTTTACCTTTGATTTCAGAACTATCATTTATTACATCAATTTCTACTTCGTCACCAACTACAACATCTAGTCTTTTTGGAGTAAGACAAGGGATATTCATATCTCCTAACCTAACCATGCATGAGTTTGAGTAAAATTCAATCACTCTAGCAGTTTGAACTTTTTCCATATAGAGCACAAAATACACTATAGTGATTAATTTACAAAGTTATGAAAGTTAAGAAATCAAATAAAAATCTTGTCTGGATTGATCTGGAAATGACCGGATTAAATCCTAAAGAAGAAAGGATTATTGAAATTGCTACAATTGTTACCGATTCAAACTTAAATATTCTCGATGAAGGGCCAAACATCGCAATAAAACAAGACAAAAAGTTCTTAGATGGCATGGACGAGTGGAATACCACGCAACATACTTCGTCAGGACTTTTAGACTCTGTTCTTCAAAGTGTTGTAAGCACAAGAGAAGCAGAAATTGAAACTCTTGAATTTATTTCCAAATATGTTGGAAGAGGAAAATCTCCAATGTGTGGAAATACTGTTTCTCATGACAGAAGGTTTTTGATTGAATACATGCCTGAGCTGGAGGCTTATTTTCATTATAGGCACATAGATGTTTCATCTGTAAAAGAATTGGTTGTAAGGTGGATGAATCAGGCTCAATCTTTTAGTAAGAGCAGCAACCACCGTGCCCTTGATGACATTAAAGACTCAATCAATGAGTTAAAGCATTACAAGAAACTTATTTTTAAGGAATAATATTTAGATTTACTTCGGCTGGTTATTTTATATAAAATAAAACCATGGGAATATTTAAATTATTTCTGCTTATTTTATCTATAGTTATAACAATTTACCTTTGTGTGATTTTTATTGCCATGGCAAATGACGTAAGAGCAATAAGAAAGAAATTAGTCTCAAGCTCTGAAACATCAAAGCAAAAGAAGTAAAAAATTAGTCACTCTTTTTTGTTGGTTGAATGTTGAGAGGAAAAGGCTTCACTTCGGTCAAACCTTTTTTGATTTTAGCTTCTCCATGTTTATCAACTTCATCAATCCTTTGAATTGAAGCTATTGGGATAAAACTTTTTTTCACTTTCTTGAATTCATTTTTAAGTTTCTCTGAACTAGGATCAACTACTAGTTGGTCATCACTTCCAAAGATGAATTCTTCAACTTCCAAAAAGGCATACATATCACTTTGGTAGATATTTTTTGCAAAAATTTCATAAACTTCACCCAATT
>Ga0207985_1000059_pt1 | contig 26635 bp, 24 predicted proteins | sample ETNtaG_3_FD_185761 | JGI IMG/M metagenome (GOLD analysis project Ga0207985, IMG submission 185761) | Marine microbial and viral communities from oxygen minimum zone, Eastern Pacific Ocean - ETNP201302SV84 (SPAdes) (version 2) | ecosystem: Environmental > Aquatic > Marine > Unclassified ...
TAGAGCGCTCAGGCAGAGAAATAAGCTAGAATCTAGGTTTCCAAAGCACGGAGACTGGATGGAGAGACTCGATATTGTAGCCAATCTTTCCGAATCTTCGGAATGGTCAAAGGCATCCTCGGAATTACAATCACTAACCAACGATCTCCAATTACTTGAGGCCGAGCTATCTGATGCTGGGGAGCTAATAGATTTCGTAAACTCAGAATGGTCTTCTCTGAGTAAGAAGCTCGACTCAAGAGGCATAGGAATTGAAGATTCTGACAGGTCCTCGTCTCTCAGAGCTATCTCCATAGCAGAGAAGATGCTAGAGGAAGGAGATGTCCAGTCATGCCTGAAGTCCTTAGGCGAGGCGGATTCAGCGATGGAAAGACTCAGAAGAAGACTGTAGGTAATTCTCAATGTTCATTGACCATCAAAACACTCAATAATGGATTTTGTAATTTACTCTCCTTCTCCTGTCTCGGCAATTGTATCAATCCCATTGTTGATAGTCAAGTCCCCCATGCATCTAGTCGTGGACCTAGTTCTCGTTGGCTCATTTCTGCTATTCATGACCGCATTTGCTGGAGTCGGTCTGGCCAGCATGCTGGTCAAAGAGGATACCACTGATGACTATTTAGTGGCAGGAAGGGGGATGCATCCGGCACTCGCCGCTTTGTCCGCAGTCAGTACTTGGAACTCCGGATACATGTTCATCGGATTCATAGGTTTCACATTCACGATGGGATACTCAATAGTTTGGATAGCGATAGGATCCATGATAGGACAGATTTTAGCATGGCTATGGCTGTACAAATTCATACAGCAATCCGCTAATGACAGAGGACTAAGATCACTATCATCCCTGGTTTCGGACGCAACTGGCTCCCCAGAAGCAAAACTAGCAGCCATGCTTTCGATACTATTCCTCTCAGTGTATGCTGCAGCTCAGCTAACTAGCGGTGGTAAGGCTTTGTATGTGATGCTGGGGTGGTCAGAGGTTGTAGGAATACTAATCGGATTTGTTTTGGTCGTTGCCTACTGTTATGCTGGCGGAATAAGGGCTTCGATTTGGACCGACGCTGCTCAGTCGAGCGTGATGATTGTAGGCTCTTCTCTGCTATGCTGGGTAGCCATGGGAGAGGTAGGTGGCTTTGGCGGCCTACACTCGGGTCTGGAGGAACAGAACGCCAATCTGACTAGCATTGTCCCAGCTGATTTGGGATTCGGATTGACTCTCTGGGCTTTCGCATTCTTCTTGGGTGGACTTAGCGTGGCAGGACAACCACAGGTTGTTAGCCGTGTTATGACACTAGGTACAGACAAGGACAGGAAGAGTGCAATGTTGTGGTTCTTTGCATGGCAGACCCCTTTTCTTCTCATCATGGTCATAATTGGACTGGCTAGTAGGGTGGTTTTTAGTGGAGCAGATTTCGATCCAGAGTTAGGTCTTCCAATGCTGGCAATGGAAACTCTAGGCCCCTTCTGGGTTGGATTGATTCTCGCGTCCATATTCGCAGCAACCATGTCAACAGCCGACAGTCAGGTTTTGGCATGTACAGCAGCCTTCACTGACGATGTTATGCCTGAGATTAGTCAGGACCACAAGAAGACGAAGACAGTCACTTTAGCTGTGGCTTCCTTCGCCACTGCTATCTCGATTTTCGGCCTCTACGTTCCCGGGGGGGACTCAGTATTCTCCCTAGTCGTACTTGCAGTGTACGGGCTTGGCTCCATCTTCGTACCTATTCTCATCATCAGATGGGCCGAATATGAGCCTGATACTACTCACACGATGGCAATGATGATTGCCGCTCTTACTGGGGTAATTGCTTGGAGATTGTTGGGATTGAATAATGAGGTATTCGAGTCAATTCCAGGAATGGGAGCTGCCTTCATAACACACTTGGTAATGAATAAGATAAGATCTCCTGAAATCTCTCCACTGGGCAGATATGATTGGCCAGATGATAGGAAGGCAAGAGCCATTGCAGCCGCCTTGATTATTCCATTTGGAGCAATTGAAGCGACTTATGCTATATCTGGACCAGATTCATTAGATTCAGTCTCCGTCACATCAGGGGATTGGATTGTAGAGGCAGATTTCGGAAGTGAGCAACTCGCTGATGGATTTGAATATGTGAATGACGGAGAGACTATTTCCATTAATATGCACACAGACTCGATAGAGGATGCTGAAGACTTCAATATCGTTGGAGTTAGGGCTACTCTAACTTATTCAGAGGATGAAACCAGTAATGGAATTGGCTGTAATGTACCAGGGGCCTCCAACTCGGATCCAGATACCATCACTTCTACAATGGTACACAATGAAAAGAATATGACAGAGAGTGGCCAGAACTCCGATGGCCCCCCTTCCTCACACTCGGTGGAAGTGGAGTGGTACGACTCATCTATGATAGGAAACGTCAGCAATGTTTCAAGATCACAAATCACAATGGGACTGGACTCTGGAGGTATTGGATTAGGAGCATATGCACTTGACATTAGCGTTACAGCAGGTACTGGAGGAGCAATAGGATGTACTCATACAGATGACGGTGAGGACGTCGAGTATCTAGTTGAGTTGATCACACTTGAATATTCAATAGAACCTGCTTAATAGTTTCAATGAATCAAGATGAGTGTTTACGACGTCTTTTCGTAACCTTTTCTACGGAAGCTGTCAATTTTCTGGGTGCCCTGTTCTTGGCGGCCAGTGATAGTAACCACCACCCCAGAGAAAGCAGAGCCGTAGAGACCATCATCACTGTCCCTGCCCACATCACTATATTTCCCTCGGTAATCGGCCAAGCCCAGTAAGAAACCGAACCCACTACCATTACAAACAGTATTCTGGATGCTTCGCTAGGAGTTTTCCAACCCCTGTGATCTTCTCTCGGCGCTAAGAGATAATCAAGTAAGGACACAACACCACATCGAGCCCTAGCTTTTCAAGAAGTGTTTGCCCTCATCATATTTCAGAATAGTATTCCTGAGCCGCATCCTCGAGTTCGTGTGCCAGCTTTTCCTCGTCTAGAGTAAGGGTCCTGCCATCTCTCCTTATCGCTCTTCCATCAACAAAAACATCCATGCATTGTGCTCCGGAGTAAATTAGGTTTGATAGAATCCTTCTACCTCCTCTGCCCCTTGGACGCATTCGAATATCAGATAAGTCCCATGTGACCCAGTCTGATGATCCTCTTGTCGCAAGCTGCCAGGTCTCCAAAGGATCTAATATTGTCGCATCCCAATGATCGTGCTTCTGTATCAGGCTCGCTGCCCTCGCCTCAGCTCTCATATCAAGACCATTGTTGCTAGCAGCACCATCGGTACCCAACCTAACATCAACACCTGCGTCGATCATCGCCGGGTAAGACATTGTTCCACCACAAGCTAGCTTCTGGTTAGAAACCGGGCAGTGAACGGCATGCGCGCCTTTTCTTGCAAGAATCCTCATCTCCTTTTTCGTTACCCATCCACAGTGAGCACAGACAGTCCCCTCGGTAAAATAGTCAATTGAGTCCAAGTATTCGATGGGATACATCCCTGTCTTCTCATGGCACTGTGCTACTTCCTCTCTAGTCTCCGAGGTATGAATATGCAACCTTGCCCCTAATTCTCCAGACATCTCGCTAGCCTTTCTCAAAACCTCTTCTGAACACGTGTAAACGGCATGGGTTGCTATCCCTATCTCTACCCTTCCCGAACCAAGAGGACCAGAGCGAATCAGAGAATCCAGCTCCTTGAGGGCGTTCCCACTATCCGACTCACCTTCTTCGGACGGCGGCCAATCTGTGGTAGGGCCGCAAATAACCCCTCTAATGCCGGATTCAGCGACTACTGGAGCTATTGAACCTGGGAAGTGGTACATGTCGCAGGCAAAGGTGGTTCCACCTGAAATCATCTCAGCTAATGACGCCCTGGTACCAATTGATGCCAACTCTGGGGTTAGATTTCTTTCACTGGGGAAAATACTAGTCTGTAACCAATCCATGAGAGCTAGACCTTCTCCCATACTCCTATTGAGGGTCATTGGAAGATGGGTATGCCAGTTCTGAAGGGATCTAGTAATCACTAGGTCCCTTCCATCTATAGTCTCTTTAACATCCTCATCTCCAGAGCTAGGGGAGTATGAACCATCTTCGAGAAGAAGGAAATCACCTTCTCTTATCCTACCATCATGATCGATGAGACGAGTACTTGTAATCCTCCTGACACCAGGCTCCATGATGCTCCCAGAGGATATCGCACCTCAAGTTTCTCATGGTCAGTTACTTCTGGCAGTCGGCATAAATGGCATTAATCTCGTCGCCAAGCTCTCCATATTCCTAGTCTGTATGTATACCTTGCCTGAACCATTGAATTCTAGAACAAAACCCTCTCCCCCGAAAAACGCAGATCCCATCCCACCAACTTTGGACACACTATATGATAGTCCAGTGGTGAATGCCACAACATGGCCATTGTCAACTACTACTGGGGCATTGGGTGAGACGTCTATCTCCTTGATAGCTCCATATGATGTGTAGAATACCTTGCCCTCAACTCCTCTCGGGGTGTGTGCCCTCAAGAAGAATGCGCCTTCTCTTGAAAACAGCGACTTTGCACCTTGGAATTTAGTATCCATGTCAACGCTCGGAGTGCAAGCCATGAATGCCCCACCTTGCATGAAAAACTCCTCTCCTGCGGCCAGGTGGAACTCCATTATGTCACCAGGAGCCGAAGGAGCCAAAGATACCCATCCTCCAGAGCCGCTAGCTGTGTATGTGTTGACAAAGAAGGACTCTCCTCCGACAGCGGATTTCACCACGCTCTTTAGGAATCCTCCGATTCCTCCGCCACCGCCCATACCAGTTTTCATGTCAACACCTCTAGACTGGGCTACCATAGCTCCAGGCTCAACTTTGAGGGATTCTCCGGGTCCCAAATTTGCAGTCATTAGCGTGAAGGCTGGTCTGAAATCATACTCAACGTCCATAGTTATCGCGTACTATTCGTACTTATCAAGTAAACGAATTCTACAAGACGCATTCCGCACTGAGGATGCTTATCTTTACCCCATCGGGATTTCTCATCCATGCATCCACTCTATCGCCTACTTTCATTGCCCCTACTCCTTCGGGAGTTCCGGTCCAAATCAAATCACCCGGACATAATCCATACCAGTCTGTAAGATGCTCCATTATTGAGTCGAAAGAATGAACCATCAGATCAGTGGTGGCTAATTGTTTGGTTTCCCCATTCAAAGAAAGACCAATCTCCATGATTCTTGGGTCCCATGGGGCCCAGGTACCCAGAACCCCAGAGCCTCGGAAGCTCTTCCCTTCTAGCCATGGCCAACCCTTCTCTTTAGCTAAGGTTTGACGGGTTCTATTCGTTGTATCGCACCCGATGCACATCTCAACAGGCTCTAGATTATCACCGAGTCTGACAACCATCTCAACTTCGTAGTCTATGTGCTCATCGACTAGTAGTGAGATATCATTATTTCCAAGCTCATCAGATTCTACATGTGATGTCGATGGCATTAGGAAGAACCTCGGATAATCTGTCACATCTCCCTTAATTTCCTTCGCATGCCCAACATAGTTCCTGAATACCGCCCAGCCCACAGCCATAACTCTCGCACTACCTGCAATCTCATTAGCACATCGATAAATCCCTCAGCAGGTTGAAGGCACCCGCCATACTGACGAGGTTCGATGGCAGAGGACCCCTATCGTGTTCTCGGTGTTTCTAAGGACTCTTCAGATGCTGAGATAAAGAGGACATACAGGAAACTTGCTAGGCAATATCATCCAGATAGGAATCCAAATGATACCGCCGCTGAAGAGCGCTTCAAATCAATACAGACTGCATATGAGTCCATAGGCTCACCCGAGGCAAGGAGGGAGTGGGATCAACAGAGGCGAATGGAGGAAATGTTCAGAGGAGGCAGGTCCCCATCGGGATCTTCCCGTGGATTTGATTTTGGAGATTTATTCTCACAGTTTGTCGGAGGGAGATCGAATGCAAACTTTGGATTTGATCCAGAATCCAGTCAATCTAGACATTCCCCATTCACTGATTCAAATCAACGAGAGGCATCATCTCGTGGAGCTGATATAGAGGCAGGCCTGGATGTCACTTTGGAGCAAGCAATCATTGGCACGGAAGTAAATTTCTCTCATAGAAGGATGAAGAGGTGCCAAAAGTGTGAAGGATCAAGCTTTGGCACCGCCAGAACCTGCAAAGATTGTAGTGGTACAGGAGTACAGACAAGGGGGAGCTCAATCAATGTCAAGGTACCTCCAGGGGCGCTTCACGGACAGCAACTGAGACTTAGAGGGATGGGTCATGAGCATCCACAAGGAGTCCCAGGAGATTTACTGATTACGTTAAGACTTGACGCTAAGGAAGGTAGAAGATGGGAGGATGGGAGACTAATTCAGGAGGCCCCAGTGCCAATATCCACACTCATTCTGGGAGGTAGCGTCAGGATTACCACGCCCTTGGGAAAGAGAATTCAGATCGAAGTGCCCGAACGAACGAAAATAGGAGACAGGAGAAGAGTAAACGGTCATGGTCATCAAGGAGGAGATTTGGATATTGAATTCGTCCTCCATGAAAACGACAATCTAACTAAGAAACAGATAGAAATACTCGAGAAACTAAGAGAAGCCGGCTTATGAATCATCACAACCAATCAAATACAGGTCCATCAGAGAAATAACGTGCGTGACTTCTCCAAGGTAGCTGATTACCTAATTCCAAGGAGGAAGAGAATTCACATCTCAGTATTTATCTTCACTATTCTCATGATACCTGGGATACTGGCAACATTTGAACCGATTGACATAGAATCCTACGAGATGGAATCTCCTGAGCTGGATGCTAACATGGTATTCAGGGAAGAGTTCACAGCAGCTGGAAATATCTGGGGATTTGGAATATTCGTAAGAGATGAGGCAGAATTTGGCAACCCTGAGTCCGATGTTTCCATGATCGCAGACTACACCGGTGAAAACTCAGGACTGGAATCCCCTAAGGGAGGAATCCTGAATCTGACAGTGTTAAGGGAAATTGACATCAATGCTGATACTTTGAGAAACCACAACGTATCAAGATTTTTCCTTCCAATCGCATCAGAAATCTCAGGAGACCCGGCAGTGGGAATGTTAGATCTTGCTTCCGACTTCAGATCGTTCATGTCCGGGAACTCTTCTCTCACACAACCAAGGATCAACCCATACAAGCTTGCACTTACGTTGGATCTTGAGGAATCGATGGATCCAGCACCGACAAATTGGACGGACTGCGGAATACTAGAATGTCTGCGGTTCGATGATCCAAATGTAACACAAGACCACATAGACCTAGCAGCCCACAGGATGGCCAACAGTAGCAATGGCTCATTCCTAAGATTCCTCTCTAATGACAGGGCATTTACTCCAGATCCCAATAGCTCCGTGATCGGACCAATAAATCACACGATTGGAGAAGACGGAAACCTTGAGTCTGAAATCTGGCAGAGAGGAAGGTGGTCAGCTTCCTCCGCGTGGCTGATAGTGAACTTAGATAGGGAGCAGATGCAAGAAAGTGGATGGACCTTTTCATGGAAGAATGCGACTACAGACTTCGGTTACAAGATAGAGGGACTAACATTAGTAACAGACCCAATAAGATATTCTTTCGAATATTGCCAAGAAAGAGAAGAAAACAACCAGCCACTCTGCTCTGTAGAATGGCTGTATCTATCGATAGAAGAGGATCTTCGAGATACTGACCAACATATTGTCTCTCTGATGTTTGCTGAGTCAATAAATGTTGAAATAAATAGAGAATTACTTTCCAGCGCATATCTACTAGTCGCCATGGCATTCATTGTCGTGGGACTCCTTTGGATTAATCTCCGAAGAATCTCCGATGTTGCAATAGTCTCAACGAGTCTGGTTGTTTCTCTGTTCTGGATGTATGGACTGATTGGATGGGCTATGATTTTCGGACAAAAAACAGGTTTCGAGTTTATCTTCAGATCACAGTTCTCCAATCTCCTTCCGATTTTGATACTGGCACTAGAGATCGATGACAGTCTGCACTCCCTTCATCGCTACAAGGAGGAGAGACGCTCTGGGAAGACCATAGAAGAGTCTAGCCATGTTTCAATTAGCAAGGTTGGTCTTGCAGTCATGTTGACCTCTGTGACCACAATAGTCGCATTTTCGGCAAATCTTACATCTAGTATCGCAGCTCTGAGATCGTTTGGTATAGAGGCAGGAATAGGGGTAATGTGTGCCTTTTTCCTCACAGGATTATGGGTTCCTCTTGCAAGACTAGATATCGATAAATGGCTGCAGCGTAGGGACAGACTTGAAGATGAAGATCCAGATAAAATTCACATGATCCCAAAATCGTGGCTATCCTCTGTTACAACTAAATCATTCAAGCTGTACCCGCTAGTCATTATCTGCGTACTTCTCGTCACTGCATACGCAGTTCCACTGATGACATCCCTTGAAGGAGACTTCCAAGTTGAAGATTTTGTTGAGGAAGAGTCAGATTTAGCTGTAGGAGTCGGACTAATAAATCAGAGATTCAGTGACGAAGGGGAACCTGCATACATACTTCTTGAAGCCAACCTCACAAATCCCAGAGTTCTGGACGCTATTGAGGAGCTCAGAGAAAATATGAACTCTCATACCCCGGACGAACCCAATCAATTTACCAGGTCTCCAAACGGCGAAGTTGAGTTACTTGCCGTGGACCAGATGCTGTGGTATCTCAGAGCTGCTATGGCATGGAACCAGACCCCATTTGAGCAGGCAGGGTGGGACTTTGATTTGAACGACGGTGGCATAGGATGCGAAACTGTTGTAATCCCAAATAGGGACTTTGAGTTTATTTTCATTCCATCCACCAATGACAGTGAATCACTGAAGTTCCTGTATGGTTTCATGATGACTAGAGGAGTTCCAGCTAGTGGGGGATATCCTGCATTATCTCCTAGCATAGTCGGAGAATTCCTTCAGGTTGATGGTAAGCTTGACTTTGATAGGCCATGGCTTACGGAAGAAGGAGACTCACCTAGGTATCCAAGAGCCACACTTCGGTTTGGAATATCCAGTCCCGAACAATTCGCATTGGTAGAGCCGGCTTTAACTCAACTAGAGGCAGATATGGAGCCACTACAGAATCTATCTGTTAGTCAACTTAGGAATAGAGGTTCACTGGAAAACGCATTTACGGATGAAAAACATCCAGTCTCGTGGGCCATTCCCACTGGTGAGCCAGTTGTAAGATTTGTAGCGGCTGATTCTATGCAAGACGATCTACAAGATACGATTCTCTTGGGAGTTCTACTTTGCTTCCTCACACTTTGGTGGGGATTCAGAGATAATGGGAATGCCGTTCAGAGGATAAAAAAGAATATTTCTAACTTTAGAAAAAACTCGCCATTAATCATTCTAAATGTGATAGTTTTCGCATTAATCTCACTAGCCCTGGTTGGTAATGAATACCTATTACATTTCATGCTTGTCGCACTAATTTTGTCACTATCCTTCGGAACAACGCCATTCATTTACGCAGGAATAACGACAACTCCAATTTTCATCATGATAATATGGCTGTATGCGCTTGTTGATTTGTTTGGATATGGCCTGAATATGGTTACTATTTCCATTGCGGCAATCTCACTGGGAGTCGGTGTTGACTATGTCATTCACCTAATAGAGAGATATCGGGAGGAGATCGAAGAAGGGAAATCCCAGTTAGAATCTGTAGCAGTGGTCGGGGGGGCGTCTGGACTTGCACTATTCGGCTCCGCCCTATCTGACTTTGCAGGATTCATGGTAATTAATCAGTCAAAAATGGGATTCTTCTCGACGTTTGGGTTATTCTGTGCTATTATGATAATACTGTCATTGATTGCTAGTATGATAATCGCTCCCGCTCTCATCGGAATGCTTCACAAAAATACTAATTGACCATAAATTTAGAGAGTAGCCAAAGTGAGATAGTTGTCAAAATAATACCGAAGACTATCGACTGAGAAATTATGCTCCAGCTTTTACTCCTACATGCTCGAGCAACCGACTCATCTTCGTGCTTCTTGGCGCCGGATGAAGACTCATGTGTTCCCAGGAACCCATGGTAAACACACACTTGAGTGGTTGCCTCCATAAGTACTAGAAATCCTGCTATGTTTAGACCAGATAATGTGACAGCTGTCACGATGAGAAGAGTCGGATTATAATCAGGATTCAGCGTGGGCGGATTTCCTACGATTAGATACACAATATTTACGATAATCGCAAGCAAAAATAATATGATCGAACCGTAGAATCTATTTCTTCTTCCTGCGTTAGAAATATTCCTTACTCGGGCGCCGCCCTCCATCAAACTACCTCCAAATACCAAGAGAGTCTCTAAGCGCTGACTCAAGGTCTTTGTGGAGGAATTCATAATTAGACTGCTGAAGTCTGCTAGGTAGTACTCTTTGCCCTTCTATAAGGAGAGGGCCGGCAAGCTCACCGAAAAGAATCTTCATGGAGAAACCAGGAATCGGAGCGAAAGCGGGCCTGCGAAGAACTCTTCCCAGAGTTTTTGAGAACACCTTCTGCCTTACGGGCTCAGGGGCAGTAAGATTGTAAACACCCTCGCACTCTCCGTTCATAATCAGATGATGAATGGCATAGATTTCGTCATCAAGGGAAATCCACGACATCCATTGCTTGCCTCCTGCAAGGGGGCCTCCACCTCCTAACTTCCATGGGAGGAGCATTCTTTCCAAAGCGCCTCCAGCCGCCGATAGAACAATCCCATTCCTAGTGTTGATCACCCGGATTCCAGCCTTTCTAGCTGATTCGGCGTAAGACTCCCATTCTATCACCGTATCCGTGAGGAAACCTTCTCCCTGTGGGCTATCTTCTGTGAGGATCTCATCGCCTCTATTTCCATAGAATCCTATAGCACTGGCTACAAGGAATGCTTCTGGTTTCTTGCTGAGACTACTGATAGTATCAGAGAGTAGAATTGTGGAGTCTCTCCGAGATCCTATTATGGCCTCCTTCCTCTTCTTGCTCCACCTCTTTTCTCCAATATTTTCACCACCAAGGTGGATAACAATATCAAAACCCTCTATCTCGGAAGGATTGATCAATCCCTGTGTCGGGTCCCAAGTTAGCTCTTTCAGACCTTCTTTAGCGGGCCTCCTAACCAATCTCCAGACATCATGCCCACCCGTGTCCAGGAATGCAACTAGTTGCGTTCCTATTAATCCAGAAGAACCAGCGACTAGTATTTTCTTCCTCTTAAGTTGTGAAAATTTTGCATGTTCTTTCATGTCTCTCTGAAGTCTTAACTCTCTGGCCTTGAACATCCTCGATATCCTGCTCTTCACGAGCCACCCCCCCAGAATACTATCTGCTAGATTCCCGAGAGGTCCAAACGGAACTTGATAGGTAACTTCGTCCCTGACGGTGGTTTTACCTCCACTCTCAGTCAGATCATGATTGTGATTCCAAGACCAAAAAGGCCCCTTTACCATCTTATCAGCGAAGTGATTAGGTGGATCATAGGCAGTATGCTCTGCGACCCAAGTCATTTTCAGGAATGGTGCACCTGGAGCTGGAAATCGAAAAACTCTCTGAGATCCAATCTCTAGTGAATCATCTGCACGGACTTCCTCGGCTACCTCCCAAGGTGGCATTAGCCTTCTGAAAGAACCTTCATGCTCGAACCAATCGAAGGTTGATTTGATATCTGAGTCCACTACAGTTTCATGCGTGTACTTGTACATTTCTTCACCTTCGAAGACTCTTAGGAAGAGGGGCATCCTCAGCCCATCTGGAGAGATAACCATCCAGCTTCAGCTTCCTTTTTGTATTCGCAGAAGACATATACCTAACCTTTCCAAAGATAGGTCTCTCGGGGCCCCATGCCCTGTCATGCCTTCCCAGAACCCAGAAGATTCCAGTGTACGAGTTTGGGTCTCTACCGTCTAGGGCCCATCTATCATTAATCCTTATCATCCAATCTGCTGCTGTCTCAGGGTCCGGTGACCATTCTAGGATTCTCTTCCCCCAGAGCATTCTCAGGTAATTGTGCATGTGTCCAGTTCTGAGTAATTGTCTCTGAGCTGAATTCCATACCTCGTCATTGGTCTTCGCGCCTTCAATCTCTTCAAAAGTATATTTTACACGCTCATCATCTCTATGCTCGTTAAGAGTTTCCTTAGCCCAATTTGGTATAGAATCTAGCGTGTTATGATCTCTCCTGTAATGTGCGAAGTTGAATCCTAGCTCTCTCCATGTGATAATTTGATCGAGAAAAGACTCCGCAGATTCTGATAGTCCCCACCATCCTGACCTAGAACCTCTTCCAGTGTCTTCTACACAAACCGAGTCATAGGTCCAGTTTTCCTTTTCAAGGACCTCTTTGACGATCCTAAAGCTGGAAATATGTCCAAAATGTAGCCATGGAGATAGCCCACTAACTGCCGGATTATCTGCGTCATTCCTTCCCTCTGAATAGTTTTGCAACCTCTTTTCGAGGAATCTCCCCAATCTTGAGACTGCCTCGAAATATCCTCCCTTCATTGAGTCTACAGCGTACACCTCATGATCTATCGTTAAAGGCGCCATGGCCTTCTTGCCAACACTACCTCCCTCAGCAACTCTCCAGATCCATTCCAGAGGAGGAAACTCGATATCCAACTCTTCGACAATGTCATCGAACCTAGACATGTCCATAGATAAATCTGAGCTAATTCCACTCATGGGATTCTCGTTGGGAATTGTGGACAGGGCACCGTACAGACTCTTCTGCACGTGCTTTCTGAAAGAGTATGCAGTTTTGTGTGCCTTGTCAGCGTAACTCATCGGAATTATCCCGTTAGAATCCACAGCTTCGACGCTTACCTTACACGTTTTGCTAGCTCTTTCCATGACCCATCGAGGTAGGTATGTGGGATAATCATCAATTATGACTGCACAAGCCTTGGTTGAGAGTTTCTTGAGCATACCGTCTCCCGAGTCAAGGTGATTCTCAATCCATGGCAAATAGGTGATTCCGTTGTCTGAGAAAATGGAAATGTTGTCTACCATTCCCTGCGCAACAAAAGTTAGAACTCTCTCGCTGGACCACTCGTGTCTGACAGAAATGCACTCGACTACTAACAGGGGTTTTCCTAGCTCTTGGCATAACTCGATTGCCCTGTCCATGGCGGCGTTGTAGTGGTACCTTCGTACTGAGGTCATCCAATAGAGCACGAACTCACCCGAGTCGTCTACAGACTCATCGTTTAATCTTCGAACTCTCGGAGAAGACACGCAAACCACACCTCCCGATACTCCAATCACGTTCATATTCATCCACTCAACCATATAAGGCGGTGTTTTCTTTCCTGTTTGATTTCAAACACTCATTCATAACCTCATGTGATCGCAGAACTAACATGACCATACAAGTCAAGAAAAATGCTGAACCAATCGAAATTGAAGCAGATGCGTACCTTCCTACGGAGTTCGGAAACTTTAGAGTAAGAGTTACCAAAGACTCCAACGGGAAGGAGCACGCGCTATTGTACACTGGAGACATATCCAACGGTGAGGCTCCACTGGTGAGGATACATTCAGAGTGTCTGACAGGAGACGCATTTGGGTCCATGAAGTGTGACTGCGGTCCACAACTGGAAGCCGCGATGAGGAAAATTCAGGAAGAAGGATGCGGGGCAGTAGTGTACCTCAGGCAAGAAGGAAGAGGCATAGGTCTCCACTCTAAAATACAGGCTTACGCCCTTCAAGACATAGGGTACGACACTCTCGATGCTAACCTTGCTTTGGGCCTTCCAGCAGATGCAAGAGAATATGGAATCGCGGCCAAAATGCTCCAGGATGCTGGGGTTAAGAGAGTAAGGCTAATGACGAACAATCCACTTAAAATTCAGGGTCTCAGAAACAATGGTATCCACGTCGAAAGGAGAATTGAGCACATCTCAGGCGTTTCACTAGAGAACATACAATATCTATCTACCAAAGGTAAGAGAATGGGCCACATACTTGACATATAAGAAACCGTTCGTACCACTGGAGAGATTGTCAATGTCATCAATGGTAGGTCAAAAAGCACCAGATTTCTCATTGCAGACTAGCGACGGTGAGGAATTCAAATTCAGTGACTTGGATGGATCCTGGAAAGTGGTATTCTTCTATGCCAAGGCTGGCTCTCCAACGTGCAAAAGAGGATGTCTTAACTTCAAGCAACAATATGACCTGTTTCGCTCATTGGAGCCATCGGTAGAAGTAATCGGGATAAGTCAAGACTCTGTCCAGCAACACAGAGAATTCAAGCAAGAGCTTGAACTCCCCTTCATCCTTTTATCAGATTCCGATAGAAAGGTTGCTGACATGTTCAAAGTACCAGTTCATCTAGGGGCTTTTCCCGCCAAATCCTCCTTCGTCATAGGCCCTGACAATACAATCCATCATGTCTATGACTGGCTCTTCAGGCCCAGGCGGCATGTTGCAAGGATTCTAGACTCACTCAGCAAAATAACTGATGGGGGGCGATCCTCCTGACATGGAGCCAGATTCTCACCGATGCCGGTCTTTCTGAGAGGGAAATCAATGCATTAACGGTATTGTCCAGAAAATCTAACATTAAGGCCAGTGAGCTAGCTAAAGAACTTGATACCACGCGGCTAGATGCTTACAACTCGCTCGAGAGACTGCAGAGGATAGGACTAGTAACAACAACCGCTGATAGGCCAATGAGATTCTCTAGCCCTCCGCTGGACAGTGCTGTCACTCACTTGATAGAAATTAGAAAGGAACAACTGAAGAGGATAGAGCAAGGGCTTGAAGATATTCAAAGTGGTTCAAAGTACTCATCTCCAGTTGAGAAAGGAATCTCGGACGATGAGCCCAAGTTTGCTGTCCTGAAGGAAAGAGTCCATATTATGAAAAGGATCGAAAAGATGGCTGAAGAGGCTCAGGATGAGATTGTCTTGACTCTCGGAAAGTTCGGTATTCTTCATCTGTGCAGAAGTAGTGCATTGCAGGCAGTAAATGATGCGGCATCTCGAGGAGTCAGAGTCAGGGTACTTTCACAGCTCGAAAGAAGGACTATCAGATTCTACAACGATCTCCATGAATCAGTAGAGATCCGCCACTCTGATGACTTGGACGCACAGAGCGCATTAGTAGACGACTTTGAGGTTGTTCAGTACCTCAGTATGGAGGAGAACCCCGTTGGAAGAGGAAAGAATGACGCAGCTTTGACAGTTGAATCTGAGTCTTTCGCGGAATCGCAAAAAAATCTTCTGGATACAATATGGGAGGAGGCAATACCTTACGAAGTAGCCTCAAAAAGGTTCACTGAGGAGAGAATCGTAGACCCTCTTAAGTTAACTATTGATAGTGGCTCATTCCTCGAGAAAATCAGAGATGTCCTTCAGATATCTGATGATATCCCAGAAGGAGATACGCCATTCAATCCAGATGCGTTTCTTGCTTCAGGACTGGAAATAAGTGATGCTAGAAGAAATCTGGAATCTGGTGGTATTGAGGCTCTTTCCGCATTCGGAATAGACGTCCAGCATCTTCTCAGACAGGTGGGAAATAGAGTTGGTCAGGAACTATCATTCTCCTTAAGGAATATTGAGGGAAATATTGAGTTTCTAAATGAGATGATGGACTGGTGGGAGTATGCAGGACTTGGACAGCTTAGCTACGACATAGATCCCCTGTTCCATATCTTAGTAGAGCACCCGTCGAGTAAGCCAGGCGGACTCCCAATACACTCCTTGGACGATGGAATAATCGAGGGAGCTCTTCTCTCAAGATACTCTGATGACTCAAGCGTGGAGATTACGAGGACAACGATTGAAAATGCTGAAAACTCCGTGAAATATGATATTAATTTCAACAGTTAGTCATCAGAATACATACATCACATTATATTCATAGTTCCTTGCGTATTATTGTGCGTCTACTCAAGTTCACACTCTTCATGAGGCAGGTTACTCGGAAATCTCCTGCTAATCTGGAATGGATAGAGAGACAGGGACTACTTGCGGTGAAACTAGCTCAGATATTTGCTCTTAGACCGGACATCATCAGCCTAGAGAAGTGCAAGCAACTTCAGACCTTGTACAGCAATGCTTCCACTATACCGACGGAAGATGTGTTTAGGATATTGAAAGACAAGGCTCCAGATGCGTATCACGATGAAATCTCGTGGTTTGATGTAGAGCCTCTGGCCGCTGCATCAGTTGGCCAGGTACACAGAGCGAGACTGAAATCAGGAGAAGAAGTCGTCGTAAAAATAATCAAAGATGATCATGAGAAGAAGTTTAAGAGAGATGTGAAAAGAATGAGCCGATGGCTCAAAATTGCTTTGGTTATCTCCCCAAAACTAAGAAAGGTAGGAAATCCAATTGCTCTATTAGAGCACGTTGAAGACTATACTCTCCGTGAGCTAGATCTTCGAAATGAGATAAACGGAGCTTCAAGACTAAGTACAATCAAGGAAGATCTATCAAGTGATTTTCCTATGCCTAGACTTAGATTCCCAATATACTATCCGGATCTTTCCAACAGACATGTCCTAGTTTCTGAATTCGTTGAAGGACAAACCTTGGAACAAGGCATTGAGTCCTCCAGCTTAGAATGGGAGGATCTTCTTGAGCTATTCAGAATTCATGGTGCTTTCATGTTCGGGATAGGAACTTTCCATGGAGATCTTCATCCGGGTAACTGTATTATGGATCCCGATGGAAATTTCGTCTTTATTGACAACGGAGCGATATGCGAGGCCCCAAGAAAAGTCAGCAAATCCCTTTTCAACTTCTTCTATCATTTGTCTGCAGATGACAAAGACTTGGCCTTTGAATCCCTCATTTCTCTTGCAGAGAGAAGACCAAGATCAGAAGAAGTAAACCAATTCAAAAAAGATATGCATCTGATCTACGATGACTTCGAAAATTTGAGTGTTGGTCAGCAGAGTTTGACAGAAGTGATGATGAAAACCGTGAGATCTGCAGTTGAGAATGCTGGAGCTGACTATGGGGAAGAGGGATTCCCGATAATACGCTCGCTGATGTACATGGATGGGCTAGTTATTAGAACCTATCCAGATGTAAAACTGATTCCCGAGATGAGAGCTTCATTGGATGAGTTCAAATCCGGCTTAGATTTGGAGTGATATAATGGCAGGGCATAGTGATGTAGTAGTTGTTGGCGCGGGACCGGGTGGATTAGCATGCTCAATGCTTCTAGCCAAGGCAGGAATCAATGTTACAATACTTGAGAAATCAGATGATGTCGGAGGTAGAACACGGGTATTCGAAAAAGATGGTTTCAAGTACGACAACGGACCTACTTTTTTCCATTATCCAGAAATTGCGGAGGAAATCTTTGAGGCTCTTGGTTTAGATGCCAGGGAAGAGCTAGGGCTAATCGAATTGAATCCAAACTATAGGCTAGTATTCGGAGCAGGAGGAAGTATAAACGCCAGTACGGATCTAGAAGATATGGTTTCTCAAATTGGAGAACTTTGTGGGGAGGATAACGCAAATGGTTTCAGGAGGTACATTGAGGATAACAGAACCAAGCTTACTCTCTCAAAGAATTGCCTAAATTCTCCTTGGAGAGGCCCGACTGATCTCATTAGCAGAAGGGCTCTGAGGGTTGCTAAAGTATTGAGGCCGTGGAGAAGCGTATCTTCAGATCTCTCCAAGATGTTCACTGATGAGAGAATGCAACTAGCCATGTCATTCCAGACGAAGTACCTTGGAATGAGCCCCTTCCAAGCACCCAGCCTTTTCACAATCTTGGCGTATCTAGAGTATGAGCATGGAGTATTCCATGTCGAAGGAGGACTAGGAACAATAACCCAGAAAATGGCCAACATAGCCAGAGAACTTGGAGTTAAAATAATACTCAACGAGACAGTAAATGAGTTTGTCTTCGAAGGCAAGAAGGTAATAGGGGCTAGGACAGACAGTGGAACGTATACCGCTGACAAATTCGTGATGAATGCAGATTTCGCTACAGGAATGAAGGGACTAATCCCTGACAAGCTCAGGAAGAAATGGTCCAACAAGAAACTCGACCAGAAGTCATACTCCTGCTCAACATACATGCTTTATCTGGGAATTGATAAATTATACGACACTCCACACCATCAGATATATGCGGCTAAGGACTATCAAAAAAATCTCAAAGAAGTCACTGAGAACAGAGTCACTTGGGATGACCCATCGATATATGTCCAGAATGCCTGCGTAACAGACCCTACAATGGCCCCAGAGGGACATTCCACTATCTATGTTCTAGTTCCCGCTAGTAGTTCTCATGAGGGAATTAATTGGGAAGACATCAAAGACGATTACATGGATGTGATCCTTAAGCAGATGGAAAAATTAGGCTTCGAGGGAATCAAAGATCATATAGTATCCCAGACTATAGTGACCCCTGATGACTGGGCCTCTCGTGACATATACAAAGGCGCAGTTTTCAACTTAGCACATGGGCTGGATCAGATGCTTTGGAGAAGGCCACAGAATAAATTTGAGGAACTAGACCACCTGTATCTAGTAGGAGGGGGAACTCACCCGGGAAGTGGCCTACCAACGATATTGGAGAGTGGGAGAATCTCCGCTAAGTTGATCTGTGCGGATATGGGAGTAGAACCTGATTGGAACGGTACCGACACCTGGTTCGAAGATATCAAGAAGCCACGTATTATGTCCAATAATGCCACATAGAATTAACAGACGACGGAGTAATAGACATGGAGTTAATCTACACCGTACTGTTCATCGTTCCTACTATCTGGATTGGACCTTACTGGTTCCTCATGCTTTCTGAGCCGACATCTGAAAGAACGAAAAATTGGATGCGAGGAAACTCTCTATTCATCGGACCACTTGCAGTTTGGCTAATCACCGCCATCCTTGAACCATCTGGTCTGATTGACCTAGTTACTGGCAATCCTGTTGACTTCCTCGACACTATGGTAGAGATACTTGGAACCGAATCGGGCACTGTTCTAGCATGGTCCCATTTCGTTGCAGGAGATATTATGGCTACCAGGTGGATGTGGAGGAAGGCCTTACAGAACCAAATAGGGATTAGCAAGACCCGACTAATCGTCTTCTTCGGAGTAATGCTAATGCCTGTAGGCCTCCTCATGCATGTGATCCTCAACTCTCAGGATAAGATGAGTCATTCGGAAGGCTAACTATGGACAAATCTCCAGTATTAATCTCACTTGAAAGAAAGGATACATATTGTATGCTAGCGTTTTCAGACGACAACACATACAAGCTTGATTATTTGGAAGTAAGAAAGAATTGTCAATGCGCGAAGTGTAAGCCTAGACAGGTAAATGAACAGATTAAGATAGAGTTCGAGGAGGAAATCTCCAGAATGATGCTAGTGAAACCGAAAGTAGAGCAGGTGGGGAACTATGCAATAAGATTCGAGTGGCCAACCGGGTGCTCAAGTGGCATCCATTCCTTCGAACATCTTAGAAAGATATCTGAATCATCTGGTCAGAAAGTATGATACTCGATACGAAGATGTCAAAACACATCAGCACCCCGTAACGGCAACGAGGATGTGGATACCCCCCTTCCTCGTTGGTGATTTTAATGAGTGAAGACGACTCGAAGGAAACCTCTAACGTTGTGGATGAGGACGAGTGGACTCTGTATGCGAGTGCTGACTATGGCGTGGCGGAATCACTTGAAAATAGTGAGCCGAGTAAGGAAGAGGAAACCGATGAAGAGTGGTTCGATGGTGATGATTTCTACCAGCAAGGAGACTCCATTGACTGGGACGCCCCTCCCTGTCCGGCCCCATTAGGAATCGCTCATGTAATCAAGATTGGAGCATGTGACCATTGTCTGCATAGAATAGGAGGAAGAAGAACCCAATCCTCGGGCTTTGAAGGAGGATCTTCACTGAGGAAAGAAGCATTCTCAAGGGATTCAAGTCTTTCAGATTTCGATATACCAGATTTGTGCCCGCTATGTGAAAATCTATTTGATGACGTAGGTAATATCGTTGAGAGGATCATTGTGACCATTGAAGATACCCAATTCAGGTCAATGCAACTAGGGATTCATATTCCAAAGGACCTCCTTCAGAGTGAAGATGCGATTAGAACGAAACATGGTGCGCGTGGATCCAAGCCACTGAAAGCCTCGTTCGCCATGGCAATACAAGCAGAAATGCTGAGAAAAATTCCTGAAATCGCATTCGTCAAGGAGTATCCCGACGTAATGGTAACAGTGGATGCTTTGACTCTAAGAGTCGATACGGATATTAGACCAGTATTCATCTATGGTAGGTATGAAAAGCTCGCCAGAGGGATACCACAAACTCGCTGGCCCTGCCGGTCCTGCAGAGGTAGAGGAGACGGCTGCGAAAGTTGCGAAGGAACCGGTCTGCAGTATAGAGAATCAGTGCAAGATATTATTGGAGATCCAGTAAAAGCACAGATGGGGGCACTCGATACGTCCTTTCACGGAATGGGTAGAGAGGATATCGATGTCAGATGCTTGGGTTCTGGAAGGCCGTTCGTTCTGGAAATAAAGAATCCCAAAATAAGAGAAACAGACCTTGCAGATCTAGAGTCTAAAATAAACTCAAACAATCCTGAGAAAGTGAAAGTAAACTCACTAAAGTGGTCTCATAAGAAGGATGTCAGTAGGGTCAAAGAGACACGTTCTGAGAAATCATATACTATCAGGTTCAAGATTGAAGATGCTCTACCCGAAGATCAAATAATTGAGTCAATCAACTCTCTCTCAGGAATAGTTTTGGAGCAAGAGACTCCAAAAAGAGTTTCACATCGGAGAGCTGCAAAAACCCGCAAGAGAAAGATTGTCTCTATATCAGACGTGATCGTAGATAATCAGGAGATACAGTTCTCTTTGAGATGTGAGGCTGGGACCTACGTGAAAGAACTGGTCCACTCTGATGAGGGTAGAACCGTCCCCTCTGTAAAGTCTGTAATTGAAAGAGAATGCGAGGTCCTCTGGCTGGATGTCGATGAGATACATGCTGATTGAGTGATAAATAACAATCCGACGAACTTAATAGCGGGCCTCAGGTCGAGCGCTTCCACGACCTCTGGTTGAAGGTGATACAATGGCGACGCGGACCCATGGTACTAGACAAGGAACTAGATCAATCCTCAAGAAGAAGAAGACTCAGAAAAGAAGACTCTTCATCAATCGGGCTTTACATCCTTACAAGGAGGGCGACAAGGTTTCTATTGTCCTGGATGGGGCAGAGCAAAGAGGTATGCCTCACAGGAGATTCCACGGGCTGACTGGAACTATTGTCAAGCCACAGGGAAACGCTTTCGTAGTCAGTGTCCTTCAAGGTAATATGGTAAAGACGGTTGTAGCTAGGCCGGAGCATTTGAGACCAGCATAGAGGTGATTAGATGTCGGACCGTGAATTTGTGGATTTTGCAACAGTCAGAGATCTTCTTGAGAGCGCAAACGAGCGAAGAGGAGAACTATCTTACGAGCAGATGATGGCTCTCCAACACGCAACATGGGCAGCCAGCACCAATAGAGGAGGAATCAAGACAGATCCAAAAGTCTTCGTCTCACTCTTCTCAAGACTAATGGAGAATGAGAAGTTAGCAGAAAATCCAGATATTTGCGCTAAAATAGCTGAATTAGCTCCAATGGATGTCTCAGGAGTTAGAGTAATAATAGCTAGCAAGAGAGTTGCTATGGACACTTCTGAGATTGAGGAAATAATAGAAATCGTAAGGCAGAACGTACTTTGATACCGTTTTCCATCGATTTGCTCCGACTAAACCATTGATGAGGGGAGACCCCTTCCAACATTTGAGAAGTATGCCAGCGCAAGACCCATCTGATTCTGGAATCTCTGATGAAGGACCACTTCATCGGGAATCATCAGTATTTATTTTGGATGTTCTAGATAGAATTCCATCGGGCTTCGAACTTCAGGGATTATCAAAACCTTCGATGTATCTCGTCAGAGCAAGAATAGACAATGAGACAGTCGATTCTCCGGGTAAAGATGTGGATACGTCATCGGGCTCTATTGGGCCTCTATCGGAAATAAGATTCAGGGATTTAACTGAAGAGTCCTCAAATAATCTAAATGAGGCAATTATTGAATCGATAAACTCAGATCCAGATAGGCACCTAGGGTTTTACAATAGGGCTAACAACCTCTCCCTGAAGTATCATGCATTCCAGCTACTCCCTGGTATTGGTAATTCGAAGGCTATTCAGATGGTCAAAGAGAGAGGAGGATCAGGATGGTCTTCGTTTGAGCAGATTGACAGCTCATGTGGAATCGAATCAGTCAGACTACTAGCTGAAAGGTACGTGGGGGAGATGAACGATCCCTCAGAGTCTCCAAGCCTCCTAGAACTTCTCGTACGCTCCGAGATCTAGTCGGAGGTTTTGTTTTGGAAGACTTAGATTCAAGAATGTTGGTGGATTTACTCAGAGACAGGATTAATCCTGATAGGAACCTGGGGCAACATTTCATCTTAGACGAGAATATCGTTTCAGAAGCAGTAAGTATGTCAAATCAAATCGGCCAGGAAGTCACAAAGGATTCACATATCCTAGAGATTGGACCCGGGCCCGGGTCACTGACTCTCTTTCTGCTAAGAAAGGGTGCTAAAATAACCGCATTCGAAATAGATGAACAAGCAGTATTGCACCTGAATAGAGTATTCGAAACCGGGGACGACCATCTTTCCATAATACATGCTGATGCACTTACAGTTGACTGGCCAGAAGATATAACTCACATAATAGCCAATATCCCATATGGTATTTCCAGCCCTATCCTAGAAAGGATACAGTCTCATGTTCGTAAAAATCAGCTGAAATCTGTAGTTCTATTAGTTCAGGATGAGTTCTCGGAAAGGATGGCCATGAATAGAGGTCCCAGAAGCATAGGTCCACTCGGTCTATCGCTGTGGTTGGATTTTGTCGTTCACCTCGGATCAAAGGTACCGCCGAGTGCTTTCTCTCCTCCGCCCAGGGTGAACTCCAGATTAGTAATGCTACAGCCAAGAGAGGAAGAGCCTCCGATAAAAGATAGAAAAATGTTCAGAATTATCACACACCATTGTTTTGCCAATAGGAGAAGGAAGATGAGAACACTCCTCTCTAGGCCACCAAAAAGAATCAGTAGAATAAGAGGCTGGCATAAGTCAAGATGGGCGCGACTTGTATTACAATTCAAAGAGACAACTCCCGAAGGAATGAGGCTGGACTGGTTAGAAATGAGGCCAGATGATATGTTTATTGAGGAATGGCTATCATTGTGTAACTATATTTCCGACTTCGAGTCTGAAAATTGATACTCTAATCATCGCCTTGATAGGTTCCCCCCCTCTCGGCGGGGCACGGCCAACCCCCGGCCCGTCACGGATGGAGTGGAGAATATGGCAAAGAAAGACACCTATCTTGCCCTATTGAGAAGGGGAATAGACGAGAATACCGCACAGATTCTATCAGACGGAGGAATCAAGGTCGGTGATCTGAAGAAGATGGACCAGGAGACCCTAATCAATAATTATGGTCTGAAGAAGGATATTGCCACATCTGTGATTGAAGCTGTTAAATCAGGTCCAAGAACATCCAGTAAGCAGAGGTTCCTAGCAGATGTTCTTTCCAAGGATGGAAAGCCAAAAGTCGATAAAATTGAAGAGCAGAGGTTCAAGAGGGAGCAAAAAGATCTGCTTGCAGAGCTCTTGGAGAAGAAAGAACAACTTAGGATGGCCAGAGTAGAGGCCTTCAGAAATAAGAAACTTGTAATGAATAGACTGGGAAAAACGATCGAGCTCATTGTAAAACTTGAGAATACATTTGATGATGAGTCTAAAGATGAACAGCGATCCAAGATTAGAGATCAGTTAGAGACCCGAGGTCTGGAAGCGGCTAGGGACCACGAAATGCTGGAGTTGGTTGGAACCCCACAAGATATTGTTGACTTCAGAAGGAAGATTGCTCCAGTTCTATGTTTGCACGCCTGCCCTGACTGCGGTGAAGAAATGGATCCAAGGGGCGGTAACCTAATGGAAGATATGTCAGATTACGTTTTCGTCTGCTGGGAATGCGATAAAGAATTTAGATCACCCATGGCAGAACACGTGGAAGAACGCCTCACAAACGGATCTAGAATTACAATAGATCCCAAGATTAAACCAAGGTTGCCAGTTGTAAAACCCCCTAAGAAGGTAGACAGCTCATCCGTTGTCGAGCTCATGATGAAGGACTTGGAGACTACCGGGGCGTCAGCAGTGGAATTAGAGGCCGCTGTAGAATCCAGCAAGCTCTCTGGCGGATTGATGGATATTGACGATTGGATAGACCAGACACTTGCCGCCAAGGGATACATACAGGCTCAGGAAGACCGAGAAGATTTCATCATCGCCACAGGGGCTGGAGCCACGAAGTTCAACAAGTGGATGAAGAAGGCCGGTTTACGGTTCAACAAGCAGACCGGAAGGTGGTCTAGAGGCGACCTCTGAGGAATCGCATGACCAAGGATACTCTGACAATTCGTTTCTTCAGGGGAGAATCTGAGATTGGGGCGGCTACTCTAGTTGATGGTCAAACTATACTTGAGGCAGCCGAACTTGCAGGTGTCAATATTCCAAGAAACTGTACATCAGGAACATGTGGAACCTGTCTCGTAACCCTGATGAGCGGCCAAGTCCCACTTCCCGACGATATTCCTCCCGGATTGGACGAGTACCTGATTAGCGAGGGTGGAATACTGTCATGCTGTCTTTCTCCCACTTCATCCTGTGAGATTGATGTGAGACCTCCATTGTAGGTGAAATAGATGGTGGATTTCAGCGATACTAGATTTCTAGCTTTCCTAATATTCGACATCATAGCTATATCTCTGGCGGTGTGGTGGGTTTCGAGGAAACTAATGTCAAAACTCGAAGAAGTGGAAAACCGGAAAAAACGTAAAAAGTAATCTTTTCTTACTCATTTACCGCTGCAGTCCACCTGTCAGAGTGTGGTATCCCTACGACCTCTATATGGCATGCTAGAATTCCACTCTGGCCACTGACAAGACTTCTGAGAGAAATCAAGTCATCAATGCAACAAGGACAATGAGGATGAGTTGGTTGAATCCACAACTGCACTATTCCCGAGTCATCGACATCAACGCCCCTTAGGATACTCTCATCTGTCAAGTTCTTCCCGTGGGGTTCCTTCCTACCTCTCAGTACTCTAGCCAGCTTCCTCTGTGCGATTTCCCTAGCTCTAGTCATATCACCACTCCGTGTAAAAACGAAACGAATCTCCCGCGGTAAGACACTCCATCCCATCAGATGTTCTAAACCACGTATCTTCGTTCCCAATGGAACCATCATGATGAATCACCTTAGGCTCAACGGCCATTGTTCCTCCTAACGGCAAAGGCCTATCGAAACCAGTTGCGACTACTGGGCTCTCATCAAGCTCCAGGCCAACTGAATGACCAAGGAAGCTAGATTGATCGGGATGCATCCCCATCAGATTTTCTGAGTGACCCATTTCATCAGCGAGCGATCTTCCTATTTCCCAAGATTTTGAACAATCATCCCCCCTTCCCAGAGAGCCAATCACTGAGTCCCTAATCTCGATCATGTCTTCAAGTCTAGAATGCCAATTCTCACTCAAAGTACCGGCACTGAACATCCTCGTACAATCAGAGACATAACCCCGGTGGAGATGAACTATGTCAACCAATACTGGCTCTCCTTCCTTCACCTTTCTGAAACCAGCACCGAGTGATGATATGGGGCTAGCGCCAATCCCCCCTATGGCTGAATCGAAGTAGGAAGGAACCGACCCAGATGGACCTGATGCAATCACAACTCTGTCACAATCCATGGGCCACCTCCTCATTCTTATCCTCCCTCCGAAACCATATTCCCTACTAACACTGTCAGCTACAGATGCAATCTCCAACTCAGTCTTGCCAGCGGACCCTACTTCCTCCACGGCTTCAAACATCTTCTTGTTTATCACACCACTTTCACGATGCATGCCAATTTCCCATTTTGACTTTACTTCTCTTAATTTGTAGAGTAATGGAGTACAGTTCTCGATTTCCCCATTTAGGGATCCAATTTTGGAATTAATGAAAGAAAGCCTCTCGGCTGGTATTTTCCCACTCAACATCGAAGGTTTAGTCGAACAACCCCTTTGAATCAAGGAATCTTCTAGAGCACCCATTCTTGGCTGCAACATGGTATCGTGAGGACAATCACTCCCTCCCGATTCGAATAAAGCTCGTCTTAATGATCTTCTTACCCAATGCGTAGTATCAATTCCAGTACCTTCTGCTCCAATCAGTAGAATGCCATTCTGCCTTCCTCCTGTCAACCAGTAAAGCTCTACTGGATCATCGATTAATGCACTTTCCATACCATGATCAGCCAAGGACCTGGCAAGCCCCATCTGGCGTTCCTGTAACTCAGTAACAGGAACTCGCCAATCTTCCCCATCGGGTCCCGAGATAAGATCCACGTCCCAGTCCATGTACCTCTTCGGGGCCTCCTCGTCAAAGGTATTTGGGAAGATGAATGTTTACAGGGACCCCAATGGCCATAGGTGAGAGTACTCTGGGGCCCACTGTGACAG
>Ga0207985_1000060_pt1 | contig 26541 bp, 32 predicted proteins | sample ETNtaG_3_FD_185761 | JGI IMG/M metagenome (GOLD analysis project Ga0207985, IMG submission 185761) | Marine microbial and viral communities from oxygen minimum zone, Eastern Pacific Ocean - ETNP201302SV84 (SPAdes) (version 2) | ecosystem: Environmental > Aquatic > Marine > Unclassified ...
TATCACCTCAGTACAGATAGAAGAATGGGAAGACGATGACCCATATCAGGTCAACGAAGTGCCAGTAAAGTCCGAAATACTCTATTGAGACAGCGTTCTGAGGAGTGTATCCCCCTTTGCTGGCCTTGAATGTCATGTACATTAGTCCGATTATCCCGCCAAGTACGTGGACCCCATGAGTACCTGTTGTAACATAGAATGTGGACGCGCTAACTCTGATGTTGGCCATCATCTGCCCTCCAGAATGAGTTCCTGATTCCATCATGGCGTAGAGCTCGGTATCATGGGAAATCCCATGTCCATGATCAGCCAAGTATGCAGTATCGTAGTAATGGTGCTGGTAACTATCGGCATTAATTAGATATCCTTCGGCATACAGGGATTTGATTGTGGTGTCTCCGTGGTTGTACTCTGCAAGGAATTCTGGAAGGGGGAATCCTATGAACCACTCAATCATCTTTAGTGTCAGGAAGAGTATGGCAAGAACTGTTGTGGCTCCTAGATATCTGGTAACCAGCTTCGTCCTGACCTTGTGGTCAAGATCCACCTTCTTGGCATACCTCAATGCCTGAACCACGGTGAATGAGGAAACGATGAGGGCGAATGTGTTTATCGCACCTGGGGCTATATGGAACCAGGATGATGCAATGAGGTGCCCTGCCGGTTCAAAGCATGTGACTGATGTTCCCTCTACCCACTGACCTGACTCGAAAACTGACTCGCATGACTCTATTCCGAATCTGTATCTCATGTATGTACTGAAGAGTGAGGTGAATACCATCATCTCAGACATTAAGAAAATCCATACTGATACCTTCCTGATATCAATACCTCTGAATGGGGTTCCAGTGGCCTTGGGCTCGTAGGCCCCGTCGAATGATATATCTTGACGCCAGAATACTGCCAGGCCGAACATGACTATCGCAAGACCTGCGAATACTAACGCTATGGAACCAGCGTCTATCATTTCACCCCATCTGTAGACTCCTGCTACGGAGAAAAGGAAAATTCCTATTCCGACACTCATGATGAAGGGAGACCATGAGTTGTGAGGAGCACCGTGACTCCAATCATGTGGGCCCCATGCACTAGGGTGGTGGTCATCGTGAACGCTCAATGTGTCACCTCCTCTGTGTCTTCCTCACTGACCATGAGTCTGTTGAATAATTTGCTGAGTGTTCCTGGCTCATTGGCGATGTGTTCGTTTGCATCAGTAAGTACCGGTAGGTTATGTGGGTCGAAGCTTGGGGTAGGTGGAGGTGACTCAGTCATCCACTCGAAGGACCATCCTCCCCATGGATCTGGAGGTGCCTTTTCTCCTCTAATCAGGGTCTTGATCATATTGGCCACCATTATGAGGTTGGAGAAGAAGAAGATAAATGCTGATACGGATATGAACATGTTCCACCCTGCCGCCTCTATGGGGAGCGCTCCCATTGCCTCTTCCGTTGTAACGAAATAGGTATGATGCCTTCGGGCCATTCCCCATACTCCTAACCTGTGCATTGGCCAGAATAGAGCGTTGTAGGAGATGAACCCAACTAGGAAGTGCAGAACTCCTAGTTTCTCATCCAGCATCCTGCCGGACATCTTGGGGAACCAGTAGTAGATAGCAGCATAGAAACCGAAGACTGTCCCACCGACTAGAACGTAGTGGAAGTGAGCAACCACGAAGTATGACTCGTGGAGATGGAGGTCCATGGCTATGGATGGGAAGAACATGCCTGAAATTCCCCCCAGTGTGAATGTTACAAGGAAGCCAAGCGTCCAGAGCGTGTGCGTCCTGTAGACCAACGAGCCCCCGTGCATCGTCTTGAGCCAGTTGAATATCTTAATTCCAGTGGGCACCGCGACAAGCATTGTAGTTAGCATAGTGACGAATCTTAGAGTCGGGCTCATTCCACTGGTGAACATATGATGCCCGTACACAATGAATGAGACAACCCCAATTCCTGCCATTGCGTACACCATTGAGCGGTATCCGAAAATAGATCTTCTAGCACTCGTGGCTATCACCTCTGAAATCACTCCAAAAGCAGGCACTATGACCACGTAGACTTCGGGATGTCCGAAGTACCAGAAAAGATGGCTCCACAGAAGGGGGTCTCCCCCAGCAGAGACATCATAGAAGGCTGTGCCAATGACCCTGTCTAGATACACTTGTATTAGTCCAATTCCGAAAGCTGGAATGGATAAGAAGAGCATTAAATTCGCAACTAATATTGACCATGTGAATAATGGCATCTGTAGCCATCCCATTCCTGGGGCTCTCATGACAGCTATTGTTGTGAGGAAGTTTATTCCTGTTAAGGTTGAGGAGGCTACCAACATAATCTGACCGGCAACCCACATAGTGGTTCCCATGTGGGCAGTTTCGCTGACTACATAAGGCGCGTATCCGGTCCATCCGGTGTCGGCTCCTTGGCCAGAGAATACACCAGTGAATATCAGAAGTGCGCCTACTGGTTGGAGCCAGAATGACATTGCATTCAGCCTAGGAAGAGCCAGGTCGGGAGCACCAATCTGAAGAGGTACCATCCAATTGGCAAATCCGTTAATCAATGGCATCGCGGCTAAGAATATCATAGTCGTACCATGAAGTGTGAAGAACTGGTTGTACTGGTCTTGAGTCAGGAAGTCATTACCCGGTACAGCTAACTGTATTCTTATCATCATAGCCATAATTCCCCCCACTCCCAGGAAGAATAGGCCAGCAACAAAATACAAGGTTCCTACTTTCTTGTGATCAGTTGTAGTGAGCCAATCTGCTATCCATGGCGCGAAGTAATCCCATGTGAAGGACTCTGGATTTGTCCTGTAGAAAACGTAAGCCAGTGTGAATGCTAAGAGAATAGCAGAAACAAGAATCAAAGTTGACAATACAACGAATGGATCCGCCTCTTCGAGAACCAATACCGGTGGAGATACCTTGGCTGTAAGCTTGTTCCACATATCTCCGGAGCTCCCTCCATTAGCACCATCTGCATTTCCATTAACGGAGTTGGTGTGGAGGATAAACTCCACATTCCTGTCAGATGAGGGCGAGGTCCATGTCAGAGTCCAGGATGTCTGATCGTTACCTGCTTCAGTATGGCTAACCTCGTTTGGATTGTAAGATTGGACAGTAGCGTCTGAAGGTAAGAGCTCTCCGTCGCTAACCCAGAGGTTAAACCCTCCTTGATTGGAATTGGTAGGGCTAGCTGGCCCTCCAACAAAAGACACTACGATTTCATATGATTCGGAGTAGTTGTACTGGTCTGGAAGTCCGGTAATTGAAGGGACAACCTCAGAGCTGGTAGTCGCCCCGTGACAGTTACACCCTGAGTCCTTGACGCCCTGAATACCTGTCGGGTATGATACTGCCGCAGGCGAGATTATCAACGCCATAGCGATAGCCGACAGGACAAGTAGGGTTCTCATTGACTTCTTATTCATTAAGTCACCTACTATTGATGGACTACCAGTTTTCCTGCCATGACAGAGTGAGCATCCCCACAGTATTCAGTGCAGAGAATTATCTGATCATCTACAACGCTACTTATCGGTAGCCAAACTGTCGTAGGCCAGTTGTATTCAGATGGCCCTATTTGGGCTCCATACAATGTATCTTCCTTTACTCCCATTCCAAGGAACCATGGAGCGTGCGTGACATCCTCAGATCTCATGTTGGCCAGATACGTCTCACCGGTCTTCAGTGAAAGTAGAGGAACGGTCCCGTAAACTTCGATATTATCGCTTCCTGTATCGCATATCTCGGTTGGCAAGTCGAGGCAGTCAAAGGCCCAGACCCACTGCTTTGCAGTAATTTCGATTACATGGTAGCACTCAGAGGTAACTATGCCATAATCATCGAGTCGGTTATTGGAGGATTGTCCTTCCTCACATTCCTCTCCATGGTACCCATCCTCACCTGTCTCTGACCACACCGCGTCCAGAGGAACCCATGAGACATATGTTAACCACACAATGAGAATGAAAGGTGCGATAGTCCATGCCACTTCGAGCCTCATATCGTCATTGTGTTTGGGGAAAACACCCACGGCTATCTCGTCTGGATTCTTGTAGCCATCAGCATCTTCAGAACGATACCAGAAGGAGTGGTGATACAGCCAAGTGAATGTAAAAACAGACACGAAAAATGATATCACAATGTAGTAGTCAAAAAGGCCCTGAAAAAGTGTGCTCTGGATGGTCAAGACACTACCCGTACCTACGGGTGTGAATTACCCTCATAAGGGATACGGATGGCGTGCCTGAATATTTGTTCCAATTGAATGGGATAACTACATAGAAAAATCGCCCGTATCAGGCTATGATGTACCATAACGGCTCTGGCGGCAATGAAAAGATACAGGGCCCTCATGACAGAGAGTCCAGATTCCGAAAGGCCTCGAAAGTAATTCAGATTTGCATCCGGAGGAATGCTCCAATCGAAATGGGTGGATGCAACTGCCCTGTGCTAGTGGAAGGAATTAATGACGTACGAACTCTGAGAAAGCTGGGATTCGTCGGATTAATTGAGAAGGTTAACAGAGGGTGGCCAATCTCTAAGTTAGTTGCCTATCTTCATAGTACTTATGGAATCAGAAACCAACAGGATGGCGGAGGGTCAGTAATTCTTCTTATGGACTGGGACAGGACTGGTGAGAGGCTTCAGAAATCAATTAGGGAACGCATGGAGTCTATGGATGTCAAGATGGATGAGGAGCTCAGAATAGAATTGATGAAAACCATGAAACCAGAAGGCAGGACTGTTGAGTCTCTACGTCCACATGTCGCATCCATATTATCTCAGATGAGTGATTTTTAGGCTACTCTGGCGCCACAGTGGTTGTCTCTTTCACAGTGTTTAGAACTAATTGTGTCAGTGACCTCTCGATGCCATCAACAGACATGACATTCTTGATGAGATCATCCAAGTCCTCCCTGTCCTTAGCCCTGGCGATGACCATGGAGTCATAGTCTCCAGTGACATCATAAACGCCGCATACCCTGTAATCTCTGGAAATCTTCTCTTGTATCTCTATCAGCCTCCCTTTCTCTATCCTCAGACCTATGACTACGTTCAAGCTCCAGCCGACCTTTTCAGGATCCAGTCTAACTGAATATCCGGTAATTATCCCACTACCCTCCATTCTGTTTACCCTGTTACTTACGGTTCCCAAGGCTACGCCGACTTCCTCTGATATCTTCCTGAGGGAGGCTCTGCCGTCTTTCTGTAGGACATGGATAATTTTTCGGTCTGTCTCGTCTATCACGTAGTCACCGCGGGAATTTTCTACGGTGGCAGGCTAATGAACATATGTGATTTAAAACAGAGAAATATCTGTCAATTGTTCAAGATTTATCTTCACTGAGAATTTCTAGATTTCTCTGTTTCTTCTTGATTAATACCTCTTTTTCATTGAGCATTATTGTTACCTTCCCGCCTACCCACACAGGTAATGCTTCTGTATCTGACATGAGGATATGCCCTCCTCTGATATTCTCTGAAATACCGGTTTCCTCCAATTCCAGTGATTGGGAATGTAGTATGGAGTCAATCGTATCCTCGGTGACTTCTGTTATTCCCTTACTAATTAATGACGAAAGTTCAAGAGTAGCCTTTCCAGAAATCCTTTCCGGCTGTCCCTTTCTCACTCTAGCTATCTCTCGACCAAGATGGAGTACATTGAGTGGCCTCCATCTTTTTCCCGGGATAGAAGTCCTCCCGTTTCTTACCCTTCTTTCAGAGGACCATATCTCCTCGGCTTGGGGGTTTGCCCATAGAATCTTTTTTCCCCTCATCCAAAGGTTATCGGGCATGTTACCCCATCTATCATTGAGACTGTCCATAATTTCCCGACTGATTGGTTGGGGAGAACTCTGGATGTCAGGCTTGACTTCGTCAGGAGATTTGTAAAACTCGGGCTTTTGAGTCATGATTGGCAGATTACCTGAATTTTTTATTACTGAGATGAAGAAGCCATTGCCCCCTACATCGTCATGCCAAATTCTCATGCATTTCTTCAAGGATTCAGAAATCTCATCCTCTACTGGAGAAGCCATGGACTTCTTCAGATCCAAGCTATCTGAAGGCATAGCATCATCATCAATATCTGGCCATGATGAGAATCCACCTCTTCCTGGTAGATTGGGAAGTATTTCTGATACCGGTAGGAGCTCCAAGTTCTTCTCAGTTCTGATTATCTCGGCTACTACTGCCTCATTCTCGATGGGATCTAGGGAACAAGTGGAGTAGACAATAACTCCGCCTGGCCTGACAAGGCTCACTGCCTTCCTCAATAGGTTAATCTGTAAATCATGTAATGACCTCCCTCCCTTGGGGCTCCACTTTCCCCAAACCTCTGGATTCTTCCTTGTTGTAGCGGATCCCGTACAAGGGACATCAACTAGTATCTTGTCAAATCCCTCCATTGGGACCTTGGGGATGTGTCTTCCATCGTGATTGATTACTATGGTAGACCTGGATGCATGTCTGTGAACATTTGATACTAGTGTATTGGCTCTGGAATTAGAAATCTCATTGGCAAAAACGATACCGCTGTCGCCGAGACATTCTGCAATCTGAGTTGTCTTGGAACCAGGGGAGGCACACATGTCCAGAACTGTCTCACCTGGGGAAATGTCCATTGCCAGAACAGGAATCATCGAAACTATCTCCTGCCGTGTGATTCTTCCAGTCTCATGCAAAGACTTCAGGAACTCCCGAACCTCTCCTTCGGCGGAACCTCTAGCGAATGGCATTTCCCATGCACTTCCAGGACCTTTGAACCATCCAATCCTATCAGCGCCCACACCTTTCAGCCATTGCTCGACCCATTCACTGTCCTGCCTCAGAGGATTGACTCTAACTGTCTCCGGAAGTCTGTCAAATGCGCTCTCCAGCCATTCTTGAGGATCAACTCTCCAACTGGCCACAGCCTTGAGCAGAAGACTAGATGATGCAAGCTCCGACCAAGCCTTCTGAGAGTTCTCCACGGACATGCGACAGGGCGCTATCCAATCAATGGCTCGTATCTATTGGCAAATCATTCTAGTCTTCTGAAACGTTCGTTGGGAGGTATGAATTCCGTAAACGGTTAAACATCAGATGAGGAACTCGCAGATTGCGGCGTTGTCGCAGGTGGGATGCTATGAGAACACTAAGGAGAAGAATTTCTAGAAATGCTGGCGAAAGAATGAGTTTAAATCAGAGCAAATCAACCAAAAAGCTGGTTGAGCTGGTCGAGAGGGCTCAATCAAATGGCTTAGATCAGGGGCCTCTGACCCCTGTCGAAGCGCTGGTTACCATTGAGGGAGAAGATTGGGTTTGGCAAATCGTAGATCATGAGGTATTAGAGATGCTTAGTCACAGGCTAATTTTCCAGAGTGATGTCGGAGCGAGAAGAGAAATTCTGATGACTGCTGGCTTGGAAACTGCAGTTAGCGCGGCTTCGAAGATTGTTGAGCTAGATGGCGGATGTGTTCTGATCGAGACCTTGGAGCCTTGATTAGGGCCTTAGCGGCTTTGAAATACTGTAGGTAGGTCCGGCGGTTCAATGGCGAAGGAGAAGAAGGGCAGTGGAATCCAGCAAGCTGCTGGTTTGATTCGATATTTCGATGAGGAGTCCGAGGACGCGATACAGATTTCTAAAACGATGATTTACGTTGCGTGCTTCGTCTTTTCAATTGCAATTTATCTCGCAAACCACGGCGTCCTGTCATGGCTGGGCGAAACAATAGGACTGTAGGACTATTCCTCGGAAAGATCAACGAACGGTATACTGCCGTCTTCATCTTGTAATTTTACTTCGATTGAAGCATACTCCGATGATAGGACCTCTGTACTAGGGTCAGCCTCAATCAGAGCACTATTGGCTCGACCCAACGCCCTTTCTACTGCTGGTGCGTTTCTATCCACCAGTGCCGCTGTGGCTTCTTCAAGGGCCATTCTTGCTCGGGTTAGAGATTCTCTATCGCCCTTTGAGGAGAGTTGGGCTACTCTTTCCTCCAGCTCTTCAATCTGTGACCCCATATCATCTGTAGCCCATTTTACCAGGTTAGTCCAATCTCTGTTGTGTTCCTCAGATTTTACACCAGTGACTCTCTCAAACCTACTAAGCCAGAATGGCTCCCACGGATTCCTCCCCAAAGAAGCCACAACATCATGAATGCATCTAGCCCTCATTGAAAGGGGACCGTGTATCTCAATTTTATTGTAAAAGCATTTGGCGATTATTCCAAATCCCCAATATGAGTCACTGGTTATCTTTACAGAGACATCTCCGGACGAGGAAGTTAGTTCCCACCTTTGCTCGTCATATCCCGGCTCGGACGAGAACTGTGGCGGATCATGAGGGCCTAGGAATCTTAACACTGCTTTGGCGACATCCCCCAGAAATACTGATCTTCCGTCCCCAGGCCAAGATTCCGTCCTGAGATACCCTTCATCGTCAATCTTCATTCGAGGATCGCCATCGAAGACCTGCGCAAACAAGACTGACGCTGAAGCGTCTGGAAATGATGCTAGCTTGGGGCTCACGGATTATGGCGAGGGGGCTAAGGTTCAAGGTTGCTGTCCTAGTAATTGCTAAGTCCCTCCTGATATCAGGAGATTTGTGCCTCGTAGGAAGTATGGTCGTCTTCAGAAGGTTGTGGACCACCCTCCTCGAGATAACTGTAGCCGATGCAGGTCTGGAAAGTATTGCCCCATACCCGGACATCAAGGAAACGAGGCAGGAGCAGATAGAGAGTGGAAGGGGCCAGATTCGATGGATAAAAGAACTAACAAGAAAAACCCGGCCAAGAAATGATATCACTCTACTTGAGTCATTACTTGGTATTCATCCTCAATTTCCACGTCTGAGTTGTCGCTATTTAGTGAGGAGGGGGCGATTGGAGGGGTTCTCTGAGCTCTGTGATAGATTTCTCTGAGAGTTTGGTCTCCGATTTCCAGATAGACTCTGGTTGTAGCTATACTAGAATGGCCTAGTAATCTCTGAATGGTAACCAAGTCAGCCCCCCTCTCTAGTAATCCAGTTGCAAATGTGTGCCTGAGTGTATGTGGGCTCAATCTGGAACGTGGAATGTCAGAGTCATCAGCTAACCTATCGATTAGTTTCTGAACTGACCGAGGGTTCATCCTCCTACCTCTACTAGACAGGAGCAGTGCTCTCTCCTCATCACCAGTACCTGTGAGTCTAGCTCTCGATTTCCTGATAGGTAGCCATGATTCAACGGCCTTAACTGTAGCAGACGTGAATAAAACTGTACGGTCTTTCTCTCCCTTCCCTCCAATAACCAATGCAGATAGATCTTCTAAATCAATGTCCTCAATGTCTAGGCTGCAGAGTTCGGAAACCCTAAGTCCGGTATCAAGTAATATAGTGACAATCGGCGAGGACAGAGGGTCTTCCGAGTTGTTGGATGCGTCTCTGAGGCGGGAAAGCTCTGACCTACCCAAGGTCCGAGGCAATGACTTCCTCTTGGAAGGTCTCTGAATCCAATCAGGAACTCCATGACCTAGCCACCGGAGAAGATGTGAGGCGGCCGCTATCCTAGCATTAAGTGACGAGGGACTTAGGCTCCCCAAGGTGTTCATCCAGGCATCCATCCTGCCCCTATCTGGATTGGCCCTCTGGTGGAATTCACTCACGGAAATCTGAGAAAGATCGTCCCAACATCTCTCATCCTCCCCGGGAAGCCTAGTTTGACTGAAGGTCTTGGCGGACAGTGTGTATGCTCTAATGGTGTGCTTGCTCTTCTTCTCTATTCTCAGTTGCTGGACCCAGCAGTCGTACCAAGGAAGTGCTGAAAGTCGTTGGAGCCTAACTGGTAGGCCAGAGTTTCTATCAGATATCGATAGAATATTTCGCTCCCTTCTCTCCTCCTCACGGTAATTCATGTTCTCGCCTCCAACCGCAAGCGGCAGTGCATCCCTGTCCCTTTGGACGTACTCATGCCGGCTACCGAGGTATTGAATGCTTCTCTGAACCTTATCTTCAAAGATGGCATTTCAGAACGTCTTGAGACGCGCCGTCAAACCTTTCCTGTTGCTCCTTCATTGCTCTTCTCAGAGCCATGGTTTTGCTGATTGTTGCGAGTCTGTTCTACAGAATCATGGAGTCTGACTACGTTGGCAATTATCCTACTAGCTACGTTGACCCCTGAAGCGGCCTCAATCCCCTCGAGACCGGGGCTCGAGTTTATCTCAAGAACGAGTGGTCCTCTATCTGACTCTAGCATATCCACCCCAGCTATCTCAAGACCCATGATATCGGCCGCCTTGCAAGCTATCTCCGCATACTTTTCTGGTATTTCCAAACGCTCGACCTCTCCTCCCAAGTGGAAATTAGACCTGAACTCACTTCCCTTAGCTTTCCTCCTCATGGATGCAACAACCTTTCCCCCAACAACGAAGGCGCGAATATCTTGTCCATGGGATTCCTTGATATATTCCTGAACCAGTGGCGTCAGTCCCCTCTCGAGCATCTGATAAACCAGCTGCTTTGCCTGTTGTTCTGTATGTGCCAAGAAGACCCCTGAACCGTGAGTTCCCTCATGGGTCTTGATGACGCAGGGTGCACCACCGACTCTAGCGATAGCCCTCCTAGTACCTTGCCACGTAGCAACAGATGCGGTAATCGGTATCGGGATACCTCCCTCATTCATCATCTGGGATGCCCGGAGTTTGTCTCTGCTACTCTCGATCCCATCGCCCTCGTTCAGTACGATTACTCCCATCCTCTGAAATGCCCTGACGCGCTGGACTCCTTTCCTGGTGATAGAATGGCCAATTCTGGGGATCACAGCCTCACAGCCTACAGCGTAGCCCTTGTGAGATATCTCGACTCCATTGTCCCCCACCTCAACATCAAGTTTCAGTGGGTCAATTATCTGAACGTCCCATCCGACCGCCTCCGCTTCCTCCAAAATCCTCCTGGTACTGTACAGACTAGGTGCCCTGGACAGTATGATTAGGCGGGGCCTCATGATTCTCGCGCCAAGAGAGGACTTCTTGAGTATATTGTCTTGCGGTATTCCTCATAACTACCCATAGCGATGTAATTAGTGTTCATATTGGCGAAGGAATTGAAAGGCCCGGCAGTCGGCTGGAGTCCGATAAGGATGTCTGGGAGCGATGCGCCGACTCACAAAGAGCTATCGGCGATGAAGGTCGACGAACTCAGGAATATATGCGTTGAGTTAGGAGTTATAGTATCTGGCAAGAAGGCTGATCTCATCGACAGGATACTAGCTCAATATGAACCTAGGGATGCTGTGATGGTTGGGTCTGATATTTCCCAAGATATCGTGAAAGATAGTCCTGAGACAGAGGTGGGAGATGCTGTAGATCGTCTACTCGCGAAATTTGAGGGCACGGGAGATGTTGAGGAAGCTGAAGCTGTTAAGGTTCGTATGGAAGAGCTTGTTGTCTCTAGTGCGGCTCTTCCAGAAGATGCTCCGGAAATCCCAAAGGAAGGGCTTCCTGATGGCTGGACCTTGGAACAGTGGGCTCACTACGGTAAAGAGTGGTTGGAAAGAGGTGATGGTCGGGATCAAGAGAAGTCCGCTGGCGAAAAAGATGAAATTATGGTGGCAGATATCGTTGAGAAGCCTACTAACACTGAGTCTGACAATGAAGATACTTGGATAATCCCTGAGAGGGATCAGGCAGACATTCCTACTAAAAACGACCAGGATAGCTCTTCAATGGTCATTGTACTCCCTTCGTTTGATTCTCTATTCGAGAACTGGAAACCGATTTCAGCTGTCATTGTAGCTGTAATGATTGCCGGAGGAGGAGCTTTCTACATACTTGGGACCGATTCTTCTTTCCAAGCCAGGCAACTCAAGTATGGAGATGAGATGACTTTCACAATAGATGACGGTATGATTAGCATAGAGGGTGACGAAATGATCTCTCTGGTTAGAGATGCTGCCTCGCCCAGTGCCTTGGATGAAATTTGTGATGAGATCTCTGTTGATATCGTGTCGGGATCTGGTTCCTCAGTAATGAGGAAGGGTTCCCTTTCGGATATTCAAAATGCGGGGGACCTTTCCTTCGTCGGAGCTGTTTCATCCCCTGATGCCTATGGCAGGGATCACTTGACCGCGGAGCATACATTAGATTACGACCTAGATATGGACCTCACATTCAGGAGAGTGACCAGTAGTGGCGAATGTGGAGGTAGGGTAAGTCTGCCCGATAACACCGCAGATATAACGTCAAAGAAATGGGCAGAAATCACATCGAAAAAGGTCATTAGATCGAATCTAAATGTTGACTTCACGGATAACAATCAGCAAACATCAACTGCAAATGCAATAATTTACGATCTTGAGGAGCTTTCGGGAATTAGCGGAATATCCCCTCTCCTACTACCTCTTACCCCGCTAGAACTGCACGAGGTTTTCGGAGACATGGTTCTCACGGAGGGGAGTAGCTGGACCGATGACGAAAGTTGGAACTCCGAGTGGAGGTGGACGGTCGGTTCGGAAAAGAGAACCGATGATTTTGGTTACGTCTACGAAATAGAGATGTGGAATCAGGACATACAAGACTGCCTAGGTCATGCCAGACTCAATCTCTTAGTTAAGAGTGGTAGTCCTTGGCCGGTTCAACAGACGGTTGATCTACGGTTGGATAAGAGTCTTGAGACGGGTAACTGCGGATTAATTGCCGGAACAGCGGCAATGTCATTGCCCGAAGGGAGGATAGAAATTACGATGACGATGTCAGAACTGACTAGCTCGTCTGGTAGCAAAGACATTGAGTGGTATTCGACATATGAGAGTAGACCTGGGCCCGGTCAGGATAAGCCCAGTAGCTCATCCCAGAGACAGTGGATATCAGCAATGCCCGATGAGTCTCAAAGCAGGGATTTCAATCTTGAAGAAGCTGTACAGTGCACCTTAGAGAACCATCCCAGTAGCGGTGTAGCAAATGCTCTGGAGTCCACTGGCTACATCTGGCAGGCGTATTGGTCACAACCCACTAGATCTCCAGAGTGGAATATGTCTTGGGTTATGGAAAATGATGCCTCAGGATGGACCACTGTAAGGCAGTCAGGTGAATCATGTGACCTAATCGAGGATAGTCAGCACAGCTCGGGAACTGCATCATGGGACAGGGAATCGGTTCCTGATACTCTCACCCTGTCGCTTCTGGAAGGAAGGCTCCTCGATGACCTGAGGTATTCGGAACTGAATTCCATGATTGAAGGATCTCAAGGAACATGGTTTACAGATGTTGAGCTCGGTTACTTGGTCACCATACCAGAGGATGATCTCCTTTCCTCCCTCCCGGGAGGGATTGCGGATGGAAGAGTGGCCCTACTTGGGCAGAGATCTTGGACCGATAATGGTGGAATCGATCACTCACTGAGGTTTGGAATGGATGCAGAGACATCCAGAATGGCTGGTTGGGTCCTGACTTCGAGCTATTCTGACTAATCTAAGAATCGGTTTGATGGCTTGTTTTTCAGCGGTACGTTGAATGGTCTTCTGAGCGCCGCAGGCGCTCGTGAGCGATGAACGGGGCGTTCTTCCAGATGCGAAAGAAGCCCCCTTGATAGTGGATGTAGAGTTCACGGAGACGGATGAGGTAGCTGGTTCGCCCATACTAGATTCTGTAGAGAGGGTGGAGACCGAGAAAGTATCCGGCCCCATGGAGCTACCGCCTTCGGTAGCCACTCCAGGGGGAAGAGGAAGAGTAGTGACTGTAATCAATCAGAAGGGAGGGGTAGGCAAGACTACCACAGTGATCAACGTGGCTTCTCAACTTGGCCTCAGAGGCTACAAAATACTCGTGGTGGATGCCGACTCACAAGGTAACTGCGCCACTGGTCTTGGTGTGGATAAGAGCAAGGTCAGAACCACGACTAGGGATCTAATTCTCAATCCGGAGACGGCCATAAATGCGAGGCACGCGACTGCTGTTGACAATGTTCACATGATAGTGGGGGATAAGACCCTGATCGGCTTGGAGCAGGAGATGCTGAGACAGCTAGGCAGAGAGCGTAGGTTGGACGAGGCGTTGGCACCCTTGCTACCTCACTACGATCTGATCCTAATTGATACGCCACCTTCCTTGGGGATAGTTTCGGTAAATGCACTGGTGGCAAGCGATGGTGTAGTGGTTCCCGTACAGACTGAGTACTTCGCTCTGGAAGGACTGGCCTTGCTATCCGGGACCATAAGAGAAGTTAGGGCGCTCCTCAATCCGACTCTGGGAGTTGATGGGGTGCTTATGACGATGCATGCACCCACCACACTGAATCATCAGGTCGCCTCGGAGCTTCGTGAGGCCTTCCCGAGACTGGTGGTGGAGCCAGCGATAAGGAGGAACATCAGGCTAGCCGAGGCCCCTAGTCATGGAATACCGATACACCTACACCAGCCTGACAGTGCGGGAGGGCAAGATTACAGAGATGTCGTTTCGGTCTTGGAGAGGCGCTGGGGTCTGAAAAGATGAGTGATTTGAGGGAACGGGGGTCTCCCTACATCGCCCCCGCTGACTCACCGAGAATTGCGGTAATGTGGATGATCTTCGGTAGTATATGCTTCGGAACGATGAATGCATTGGTAAAATGGACTAGCTTCCGTGCAGACGTATGGATGATAATAATGGTCAGGTCGGCGGTTATCGCATTGGCTGTGGCTATTTTTGCTGCCAGCAGAGGGTTGTCTCTGAAGGTTAGTGACAAGCGGAAGATGCTACTGAGATGCGTTGTGGGATTGACCGCGATGATACTTTACTTCACTGCACTAGGAAGAATCCCAATAGGCCAGGCAGTGACGCTTCAGTATACTGCTCCTCTTTTCGTGGCACTTCTATCTGGTAGAGTCATCAGGGAGAGGGTAGAGCCTATGGTAGCCCTCCTTGTCGTTAGCGCTTTCGCTGGAATTGTACTGATCGTCTCGCCTGATCTCTCCAGTATTGACTCGGACGCTCTTCTGGCACTGGGATCAGGATTTTTTGCCGCCATGGCGTACATGTATGTCAGGGAGCTCAGGAATACAGACTCCGCTTCCTCCGTAGTGTTCTGGTTTGCAGCTTTCTCGGTGGTGGGAAGCATCTTCCAAGCGCTTCCTGACATGGCGGGACTGGAGTGGAAGACTGTCGCTGCTCTTATCGGCATAGGAATCGGTGCGGGAGGTGGTCAGGTAGGCATAACCATGGCCTACCATAGAGCCAATGCCGCTTGGGTTAGTGCCTTCTCCTACCTCACTGTGATTGTAGCTACTTTCTACGGTTTCACACTTTTCAACGAGACCCTCGGAGCATCAGATTGGCTGGGTGGGTTACTAATCGTAGGCTCAGGGATAGTCCTGATCTTCATGGCCCCTCCCGGGGATTCCTGATCAGTTATGAAACTCAAATATGGAGTACAGTACAACAACCAATTCATCGATATTCTCGATGATTTCGAACAAGGTGTTGTCCAATCTATAAATCAGAATAGGCTTAGAGTCCCCTCCATCATTGTCAATCGACTGGTACGCACAAATAGGTTCCATTCTGATTCATGTCATTCCTATTTCTGTCATTGTTCTAATCCAATTGGTCATGGGCCGGGCGCCTCAAGAGCCTATGTTAATGGTTTATGGCCAGAGTTCATTCCAAGAACTCCGAGATGTCTCCGAGAGTTTTACGAGACAGGTTTGGGACGCTGGCTTTTTCGGCTGGAAAGCCTACTGGAAGAACTAGCATGGCATGCTCATTGTCTGGCCTCTGAAGTAATTCCCTGAGAAAACCCATTGGAGACGGGGTGTGTGTTAGCGTAACAAGACCCATGTTGTGAACTGCGGAGATGAAGAGTCCCGCTGCGATTCCGCATGACTCCTGTGAGTAGTAGGTGGGAGCCCATTTACCGTTGTCCCTGACTCTCTTGCTATGTCTGAACAGGACAACCACCCATGGAGCTTCTGTGAGATGTTCCTTGACATGATCGGTACCCAAAGGCCTTAGGACCTCGGCCCATGACTCTGGCATCCTCTCCGAATAAGTTTTCATCTCCTCTTTCTCTGCTGCTTCTCTGATGCCCCTCTTGATTTCGGGGTTCGAGACTGCTACGAATGTCCACGGTTGTAGGTGAGCGCCCGATGGTGAGGTACCTGCTGTCTGTATGGCTCTCTCGATGAGTTTCCTTGGTACATTCCTATCAGAGAAGTGCCTGGTAGTACGCCTTTTATCCATCATCTCATAGAACTCATCTGCTCGTCTGGACATCTCTGCGGGGGGAAGTTCTGCGAACTCTAGATTGATGAAGCCCGACTCCTCCCCAGCTTCGGACATATTGGGCCTCAGTCGCGTCTTGCCATCAAGGCTGCCATTACCAGAGATAGGGCTGTCAGAGGGGCTGCTGGACCGGGAAGGCCCTCTTCGTCATCCTGGCAAGAAGTCGACACTCCGCCCCACGATCCATTGTCCCACCAGCAATCTGACCATACTTTCCAACCAAAGCCACTCTCGGGAATAGTCGTCTCTGATTCGTCTTCATGGTGCAGTACAAACTTCCAGTTGACATATGTAACTGTCTCAACTGGGATGACTTGCCCGGTCCAGAGGAGTCCGTCATTTGAGGTCAATGCTTGTGCCTCTGGCGGGTAACAGACTCCAGAGTTGATGCATATCTGGGTTATCCAGTCTATGGAAGTGATATTCTCACTTGCCTCCTGAGTGATGGTTACAGAGATGTCGAAAGGCTCTCCTTCGGATGCCTCAGAGTGGCTGTCAACTGATGAGATGGGCGTCCCCTCTAGTGAGGTCTGCTCATTGACTCCCCCCTCCGCGACCGCTGTGAGAGCCGGCATAAGCAAGAGGAGCACGAGCATCAAGGAGGTGATCCGCATGAGATTGCGTACACGCGCCCCTTCATCAAAGATGGGGGCTCAAGTCTCGATATTCCACAGTTCATCTCCAATCCAATGGACTGTAGAGATGGCCTTGCCCTTCATCATCTTCATCATTTCATCCCCATCTATCAGCGCTATTCCGCATGCCAATGGGGCTCCGGATTCTTGGTCCCTGATCCAAACGAATCCTCCAGGCTCTATTGACGGGTCAGCTATGTGAATCCCGGCCCCCATACAATCGGCACCGTTCATCAGGAAAGGTATGGCTCCTTTGTCTACAGCAGCCCAGCTCCTCTCTGGCTTCCAAAACATAATTCCCCTCACTGTTGGGACCCATCTCCTCGAATCGCGTATTTCCATGTTCATTGCCACTATCTTCCTGTCTAGGATTAGGATGTCATTCCCCTCGAAGTGGGCTAGCTCAATGAAAGCCGATGACATATCTACCTCCAGCCCCATAGACTCGGTGAGTTGTCTCTCGACATCGCGCATCTGTTTATGCCGCACAGGCTTCCTCTTCCTGACCCGTGCCTCACTCATGGACAAGCCTGAAGGACGTACTCCAATAACGTAATGCTGACTTTGAGGCAATTTATTACCTCCAATCGATTGAAATAAGAAAGGTCAGTCGGCGGGACGCATGGCGAAGTGGCACGGCATCTCTCGACGCAAGCCCTCTGGCGGACGCTTGAAGCGCCCCAACCGATACAGAGGAAAGAGGAGAACCGAGGTTTCCAGCGAAGCGCAGTACGCTTACATCGGCGAAAAGGACGATAGGAAGGTGTATAGGAAGAACGCTGGCTCCCAAACCACAAGGTTGCTTTCGGCTAACACCGTCAACGTGAATATTCCCAAGGAAGGCAAGACCGTCAAGGCTACCATCAACAGCGTAATAGCAAATGACGCGGATCCGAACTTCATCAGGAGGAACATCGTAACCAAGGGCTCGGTAGTGGATACCAGCATGGGCAAGGTGAAAATCACCAGCAGGCCGGGTATGCATGGAGTCGCATCGGGAATCCTCCTAGAGGACTGAGTGCACGAAGCCCTCAAGTCACACGACCCCTGAGAGAGGCATGATAGAATGGCCGGAGACCCCAGCAAGATCACCGTATGGACCGGTTACTTCGATTCCAGACTCTCGAGATCCGCTGGACGTAGGGTCAGCAGGGGGTCGAGTATTCCACAGCCAACTTTAGATGCCGTGGCTTGGGCTGCCAACAAGGCTGGAATCAGGAAGACCAAGAAACAGCCCGAGGCAAGCCATCCTTCAAGGCCATTCGCTAGGGAGGGGAGGCTGATACTATCCTCCAGTAACGCTATGGAAGCCACTGGAGAATCAAGTAAAGAGGGGGTACTCAGAGTGATCGGAGCCGTCATGCGAGAACAGATGATTAAGTCGAAAGAGGAAGGCAGTAAGGAGTCCTCCTCTCCCTCCAAGGGCAGTCGTCAGAAGAGGGCTCAGAGGAAGTCCTTCAGACAGAAGTCCGGTGGGCAAAGGAAGAAGAAGTTCGGTAGGAAGTGATTCACTGTTTTCGATTGAAGCGGGAGTTCCCGACGTCGATACGTACCTACAGCTACGCGAGAAGGCTGGAATGAGGGCTAGAACGATTCAGGGTGCGACCAAGGGACTTGGTTCAGAGCTTTTCTCTGTCATTCTGAGAGCGAGCGAGTCTGGGGAGGCAGTAGGAATGGGCCGAGTGGTCGGAGACGGGGGAACGGTCTTCCACATATGCGATATGGCTGTTGACGAGAAGTGGCAGGGGAAGGGGGGCGGGACCATGATAATGAACTCCTTGATGGAGTATATCCTCAAGGAGGCATCCCCGCAGTCGTACATCAATCTCATGGCTGATGTCGACGGTTTCTATGAGAGATGGGGATTCAAGCCTACTGTTCCAAACTCCAGAGGAATGTTCCTCAGGATCTCGGATAGTTGATTTCTTTTTAGCACCAGATAAGTAGCATGACCGCGTCCGTTGGTCATGGAAACAGGATTAGCCGGGAAGGTGGTTCTCGTCACTGGCGGGGCTGGTGGCATCGGCCAGTCCATTTGCAGAGCATTCTCCAACGAGGGAGCTAGGGTAGTCGTTCACTACCACGAGTCCGAGGAGTCAGCGATAGAGCTGGCCGAGGAGCTTGGAGGAGTGGCTATGGGCGCTGATCTCAGAGACCCACTGGAAGCAACCAGGTTGATCTCGGAAGTAATCTCTGAGCTTGGCTCGCTGGACGTTTGCATAGCTAACGCAGGTAGCTACCCTCCAGTCTCCAAGCCCCTCTGGGAGATTGACCCAATCAGGTGGTCAGAGACCATGGCGGCTAACCTCGGAGTGACTGTGAACACCGCGCGCTCATTCCTGTCTCACGCCTCCAAGGCGAAAGCTGGATCGATGGTAATGGTGGGGTCGACTGCTGGTATCTATGGGGAGTCTGGGCACTCTGACTATGCAGCGGCCAAGGGAGCCATCACGTCGGGCCTCCTGATGTCCCTCAAGAATGATGTCTCGTATCTGGGAGGCGTGAGGGTGAATTCTGTCGCTCCCGGGTGGACTGTGACACCGAAAAAGTTGGTGCAGGGCGTTGATGATGAGATGGTGGAAAAAGCCACTGCGACTATGTCTCTCAAGAAGCTCGCAACCCCCGAAGACGTCGCCAGTATGGTTGTCATGCTCTCATCCGACAGCATTTCGGGCCACATCACTGGTCAGGTCATCGAGGTAGCAGGCGGAATGGAAGGGCGCCTGATACCCTAGCTGTTGAGCCACTCGGCCAGGTGAGGCATTACCTTGGACGACTTCGTGATAACACCCATGTGCCCACCGGGAACATACTCGACCCTGGCATCTGGGAGTACTCTGGAAAGTAGGGAGCAGGCCTCGAACTGATGTGGAGGGGTTTCATCGCTGAGGGTGATTAGGATCGGGTTTTTGATTTCAGCGTAGAACGAAGGAGGGGTCTTGTCGTAACAAAGCATCCTGACCTCACTGAGTATCTTCGGCTGTAGCTCTCTCCACATATCCCTACGGATATCCAACATGGAGTCCCACGCACCCTGTACGTTCCAGTAGTCGACGAAGTCCCTCAGGAAGTCCTCTGGGTCCAATCCCTCTGTGAAGAATGTCTCGACAACCTCCCCGAACTCGTTCTTGAGGTCCTCCCTTTCCGTATGCTGGAGGCATCCCCAGACAGTTGGCTCATGGAACGCCATCCTCCTAATCTTCTCAGGATGGTTGACAGCTAACATCAGTCCGATGAAGCCTCCATATGAGTGGCCGAGAATATCGACTTGTCCATCCTCCTTTAGCAGTAGACTCTCTGCGGCGAGGTAGTCCGTCCACGAATCTATATCCCCTTCGCCCTTCCAATTTCCGGACTTGGGGTAGCACAAGTAGTGGGGGCATAGGATCCTCCTGCCCTTGATAAGAGGTAGCATATCTCTCCATTGCCTGGAGTCAAGACCGGTACTACAGAGCATCAGAACAGTAGGCTGTTCTCCTTCTATCTCAAGATAGTGGAAACTGTGTCCATTGACCTGGATGTTTGGCATTATGCATCGACCTCGTTAACCTCTTTGGAGAATTTGCTCATGAAGTCCCACATTATCTGATGAGTATCGTACAGGCCTTGATTACCTGCACAGGTCCAAATGAAATCATAGGGTACACCATCGCATATGTCGTTCACATAGAGATTGTGCCCCCCAATGTGAGAAGTTAGGAGCACGACCTCAGTGCCATTCTCACATGATGTGAAACCCTGGATGCTGTATACTGACCCCGGCTGATTTGAATCGGGTAAAAATCCCTCACAGTTATTGTAGTTGGCCCAATCGTAAAGATTCTCAAGAGCCCCATTCTGGACCGCCTCTATGGTCCTGGCATCTTCCTCAAACAATGTCAACCTTCCTGAATTGGAGTATTGGGCAATCTCATCAAGGAAACCGTGCATCTCCATTACTGGGATAGGGGAATATGCTGAGTTGTCAGTGAAGCCTAGATACCCGGATGTGCAAGCTACAGCGGCTATCAGATGGCTGGCTTCTAATGCCATTCGTTGTGACATTTGACATCCGTTGGACCATCCAGTGAAGTATACTCTATTTTCATCGACTGGGTACATAGTGGTGATGTTCTCTATTAGCTCGACTAGGAACCCGGAATCATTTATTTCTTGCGCCTTTGCATCCCCACAGCAAACCCCTGCATTCCATGATTCTTGATTTTCACCGAATGCACCGCTGTTCGGGATAGCGAGCCCTTCGGGATGGACCACTATTGCACCTACCTGATCAGCCAATGATGTAATACTAGTGTAGTTTCTCATTTCAAAAGACGATGCGGCCCATCCATGTAGCTCGAAAATGATGGGTGATTTAGCGGACAAATTGATGTTTTCAGGGAAATACATCAACCAGCATCGTTCCCATCCCTCAAACTCAAAACACTGGTAAGTATCAGAATCAGGGACATCCAGATTGATATCGACCTCCTTATCCGGGGCTAGTTCAACATCTTCTCGTGTGCCAGTGCAACCTGCCAGTGTTGATGAAAATAAAATTACTGTGAAGAGTATCGAGCAGGTTCTCCTCATGGTATTTTGAGAGGGCGGTGGCAAATTAATCTGACCCTGAATACATTATCCCAAGACTGTGATGTACGTTTACCCTGTCTTGGCCGTCCTCTATTATCAAGTGAATCTCGTGGACGGACAGTGGTCCGAAGTGAAGGGTCCTCCAGAAACCTGTATCGCCGTTCCCTATGTTCTCTGCCGCAGTCTGACACACGCCCTCTTGGTTGACTACGTCCCATCTCACATCTACATCCCTGCCATCGAAGTCTATGACGCTGGGGTTTTGGACCGTGGAGTTCAGTAGGAAGTGGGAGGGTATGGGGCCTTTATTACCGGGCGTTGAGTCAAAAATGAACTCCTCTGGGGTCCCAGTGTCGTTCTCGTACCAATCGATGTGCTGTTCTATCATTACCTCGATCACTTGATCGAGTCTGTTACCGTCATGGTCGATTCCGAAGGCCGTGACGCTGTAGAGTCCGTGAACGGTGAACTCGACGGTGATCTCCGTAGCATCGACTGAGTCAGTGATAATAGGCTCAATACCGTCCTCCGGCACTATTCCAAAGGAGGACCCATGCCCGTAGTTGGCTGACTCCGAGAAGTCGAAGGTGATTACCGGGAACGAGTTGCTCCTCTGAATACCATCTTCATATGATGTCAGAATCATCCCGTACTGGGAATCTGCCTCGACATTGAGATCGAAGCCTGAGGAGTCGTCACTGGCTAGACCCATACACCCAGAGAGCAGTAGCAATGGCACGATCAAGGCTGATGAGGAGAGCCTCACGAACGCGGACCTTGGTCTTCTCATAATTGAAAGGATGAGGATTTCTAGATTAATGTGACTGCCTTTCGCATTAACTGGGGGCCGGAGGAATGAGTCGGGTCAAGTGTTCTCATAATCCTCTAGTACCACCTTACAATCCCTGCACCTGTATCGGCCGTTTCCCCTTCTGACCCTAGGGTACCTGTTCCCACAGGACGGGCACACCCAATGCCATTTGGCAGACCTCTCGCGGAGGTGAATACCGAACTTCTCGCTCATCGACCTGGCCTCGGTATCGGGCCAAAGCGACTCAAGCTCCCTGAACTCCCTTCCGTGATCGTAGATGCCGAGGGCGTGGAGGTACTCGTGGTAGAGTAGGAAGTCGGCGTACCTAGACCACATGTCCGTTAAGGCGTAGGGGTGGATGTCTATGCACCTGACATCGGAGGGGGTCACCCCATCCTTCTTCCTGACGCCTCTCCTGTATCTGCATACTGCATGGAGTCTAGTGGCATGTTTCCTGAGCGTGCCAAGCGGAATGTCTCCCAGTGAGTCCAGATCAAAATGACCCAGTTCCTCAATCGTCCGCATCTTCCGTATGACTGCAACTGATCTATCTGAGAGTCTCACAGCCTGCAATCGAGTGAGCCGGTTATTGATAACTATCTAGGGGTTAAGAGATAAATGTGGAATCTGACATTGTATTAAGTAGGCTTTTACTGTCGTGGATTCATGAACAATCTGAAGCTAAAGTCAAGATCTATCGCCATTACGGTGACTCTGCTCTCCCTGGCCCTGACCGGATGCATGGGTACTGAAGAGGGAACGGAGGTTCCTCAACTGCCAGCTAATAGCGGAGATCTCAGTGAGTGGGGGGTCTACTACACTGCTAGCATCTCTGATCTTCCCGATTGCACAGATGAGCACTCCGGAAAGCTCTACTTCATCGGTAATGATGCTGGCTTTGTCGCCTGCATGGAAGGAGACTGGGAGGAAATAAGCCTCAGTGGTGAACAAGGCTTGCAGGGGCCCGCTGGGGCAGACGGGGCTGACGGTGCGGACGGGGCTCAGGGACCGCAGGGGCCCGCAGGGGCAGACGGCGCTGACGGTGCGGACGGCCAGGACGGGGCTCAGGGACCGCAGGGGCCCGCTGGGGCAGACGGGGCTGATGGGGCAGATGGCGCAGATGGATCCATGCCTGTAGTTATGGAAATGACCGTGACAGTCTCGTCATTCAAGTACTTCATTGACGGATTACAGCAAGGGACAATCACACTTTACAAAGGATTCACGTACAACTTCGACCTCTCATCAGTGCCGTCCTCCCACCCCTTCAAGATCGGTACCAGTGCCAACGGCAATCAGTACACGTCGGGAGTTAGCACAAATGGAAACATCATGTCTTTCACCGTACCCTTGGACGCCCCCGGCACTCTGTACTATTACTGCCAATACCACTCCAACATGGGAGGGACGATAACGATCAACTCGCTTGGTAGTGTCTCCTGATCTGAAGGTTTCACAGGCACACAAACAAAATACTACTTCCAATCTCCCGGGACATGAGCAAGAAGTACTTCGTGAAGTTCGTATCAGAACCAAGAAATGACACAATCAAGACAATCGTGGGGGTAGCGTGCGTGGCCAGGGCCATCTCCGAGGGCCATGAGGTGAGCGTATTCTTCGCGGCGGCCGGGACTCGTCTTCTGGATCCTGCCTACATCGAGGAGCTGAACAAGGAGATGGGGGAAGACTCGACGGTAGTCTCTGACATGATGGGATCTATCACTGAGAATGCCACCCTCTACTGCTCGTTTGCTTCTGTGAAGGCGACTCTTGGGCACAGCGAGGGCGACGGCGCCCTGATCGTCCCCGATGATAAGATCAAGTGGAGCGGGCCACCGGGGGTCATAGAGCTAAGCTCAACCTCCGAGGTTCAGCTCGTCTACTAGACACGGATAGAAATACCGATCCTTTCCCCTATGATTCATGAGAGACGTCAGAAGAGACTACGGCAAGGGGACCCCGATCGACATCAAGGACCTCGACAACCCACTAGAACTCCTATCGAGATGGATTCAGAACGCTATCGACGGCGGAGTGACCGAGCCCAATGCGATGAACATCGCAACGGTGGATTTGAAGGGTAACCCTAGGAACAGGATGGTCCTACTGAAGTACCTCGACGGTGATGACATAGGATTCTTCACCAATCTGAAGAGCGACAAGTCACTTGAGATTCTGGCCCACAATGTGGTATCGGCGACGATCTGGTGGCCCGAAATGGAGAGGCAGGTGAGGATCGAAGGAATTGCGACCCAGATGGATAGAGAACTGGCGGAGGATTACCACTCCTCACGCCCCAGGAAGAGCAGGGTGGCGGCCTGGGCATCGGATCAGAGTCGTCCCCTGAAATCAAGGGAGGAGCTGGAGGAGAGGTTTGACCAGTATGACTCAATGTTTGATGGTAACAACGTCCCGCTACCACCCTTCTGGGGTGGCTACACCATCAGAGCGGACAAAATCGAGTACTGGGAGGGAAGGCCCAGCAGGATGCATGAAAGGATTGTCCTAACGAGGGAAGAGGAAGGATGGGATATGACTAGGCTCTACCCCTAGTGAAATAAATTAGATTAGCTTCGGAGGCAACATCATGAGGAAGAAAACGAAGGGGAATCCCAACCTACCACTGATTTTAGCACTTACAGGCTCGGTTTTGGCATTACTGGGATTGTTCATAATAGACGCTATGGCTGAACCATCGCCCTTCCCTGAGTTCGAGCTGGAGGACGGGTTGACGTCCCAGAGTGTGACGAAGGACGCGATGATGGGTGAGGCCTGGGTCGCGTACTTCTCGGCCACGTGGTGCACTCACTGCCACCCCACACTGGATTCAATCGACCTGGTTATCCCTGATGATAGGTTACTAGTTTTCAACACAGAAGCTGCTGACAGCGACATGGTCGGCTGGAACCAGGATATGGAGGACTACCTAGAGAGGGACCTTGAGAGGCCATTCATACACGCACCTGGTCTAGCTACAGAGCTTGAGGTGTTCGGGAGGCCGTATCTGATCTTCGTAGATGCTGAGGGCAACATATATTCTGACCGTGAGGGGCTCTGGACTGACGCTAGCGAGATGGCAGAGGTGTGGGAAGAGGCACTTTCTGCCTGAATACAGACTTACCTATGTCACATACGATGACTGAATGTATATAACACCAGTTTTTGCCCTTACTGGGCATGCTTTGCGTTGAAATAGGGGTGGTGGGTCGGCGGGAGCATGGGAGACATGCAGACGACCTTCGTGATGATCAAGCCAGACGGTGTACAAAGGGGCCTAGTGGCCGACATAATCGGCAGATTCGAGACCAAGGGGCTCAGGATGGTAGGGCTGAGACAGCTCACCCCATCATTGGAGCTCGCCGAGACCCACTACGAGGTCCACAAGGAGAGGCCCTTCTACGGCGGACTCATCGAGTTCATCACATCCGGACCTGTCGTCGCAATGGCATGGACCGGCGTTGACGCTATCAGCGTCGCACGGAACCTCATCGGACCCACTGACGGCAGGGTAGCCGCGCCGGGAACTATCAGGGGCGATTTCGCAATGGACATCGGCCACAACGTGATTCACGGCTCGGATGGCGAGGATACAGCCGCCTTCGAGCTCGGCCTATGGTTCCCAGAGGGACTGGTCGACTGGTCCCGAGATGCGGAGAAGCACATCTACGAGTGATTATGACAATACACGGGGAAGGAGCATGAGGTGTTCGGAATGTCAGGACGCAGACAACCGATCGTCGCTGTGCTAGGTCACGTGGATCACGGCAAGACCTCCCTGCTAGACCACATCAGGGGACTGGGCTCTGACTCCAGGGCCTCGGTAATGGACAGGGAGGCTGGTGGCATAACCCAGCACATCGGAGCCACAGAGGTCCCTTCTGACGTACTCAACGAGCTCTGCGCGCCCCTGCTCGGGGGAAAGACGTTCGACTCCCCCGGCCTACTATTCATTGACACGCCCGGTCACCACTCTTTCTCCACACTGAGGTCGAGGGGTGGCTCACTGGCTGACATCGCGATACTGATTGTGGACGTGATGGAGGGCGCCAGGCCACAGACCCTGGAGTCACTCAGGGTCCTGAAGAACGCCAAGACACCGTTCGTCATAGCGGCCAATAAGGTAGACAGGATCCATGGCTGGGACGCTCAGGGAGGGAGGCCGATGGCGCTCTCGATGAGGAACCAGACTAAGGACACCATAGCTCTCTTCGAGAAGAAGTACTGGGAGCTCGTTGGTAAGTTCGCCGAGGAGGGGCTCAACATAGAGCGCTACGACCGGGTCAAGGACTTCACCAAGG
>Ga0207985_1000061_pt1 | contig 26249 bp, 23 predicted proteins | sample ETNtaG_3_FD_185761 | JGI IMG/M metagenome (GOLD analysis project Ga0207985, IMG submission 185761) | Marine microbial and viral communities from oxygen minimum zone, Eastern Pacific Ocean - ETNP201302SV84 (SPAdes) (version 2) | ecosystem: Environmental > Aquatic > Marine > Unclassified ...
CAGGGTCGCATTTTCCTCTTCAGTGTCGAATGTAGACAAGTCGATCCCTGCAGCGGCAAACGCATCGTCTGTTGGAGCGAAGACCGTGAATGGGCCATCAGCCTGCAATGCGGAAACGAGTTCGGCATGGGATAGGGCGGCCACTAGGGAGTCATGTGCACCGGTGTTCTGGGCGTTCGTTGGTATGTCTTGAGTGTCATCTGCAACCACGACTGGAGAAAGCAAAAGGCTTGCAATCACCAGTATGGTTAGGGTAGCAACTCTGTTATTCATATCGCTAGGATTTTGGGTTAGGTAATGAAAGAGTGTATGAAAAATGGTTCAAGACATATAATATGGTGTTCACTAACCATATTATCGGAAACCAGTGTTGGAGGAGAAATCGCTACTTTTCCTGCCTGTGTGTCAGTATGATTCAATAGGTATCGGTTAGCGGGATACTGTAACCATAAGCAGGCCCCGTTCCATTAGGGTATTGGGAGGACCTGATGGGGTGATCCGCATGAATGAAGCAGAAGAAATTTCAAGCAAACAGAAGCAAGCATCAATAGGAGAATTTTTCGAGAAAAACAAGCACTTTCTGGGATTTGATACCCAACAAAGAGCAATAATTACTGCAGTCAAAGAAGCTGTAGATAACTCCTTAGATGCTTGCGAAGAGGCCCGCATTCTACCAGATATCAGAGTCGAGCTACGACGAACTAAATCTGACGAGTTGGAGATGATATCTCAGGACAATGGCCCCGGGATTCCGAGAGACTCAATAGAGGGCGTGTTTGGTAAATTCTTACTTGGTTCAAGATTCCATGCCATAAGGCAGACTAGGGGTCAGCAGGGAATCGGCATCACAGGTGTAGTGATGTACAGCCAATTGACAACTGGAGCCAAAACACGTGTTATCTCCAAGGTGAAGAGTGATTCTTCTGCAGTTTTTGTCGACTTGGGGATTGATACAAAGAAGAATAAAGCGATAAAATCAAGCGAGAAGAGAGATATTTGGATTGATGAAAGGACCGGCGAGGAGATTTCTCATGGGCTCAAGATAACAACTGTCATGAAGGCAAAATACCAAAGGGGCAAGAAATCCGTTTATCAATATTTGAGAATGACCTCAATTGTGAATCCGCATGCATCGATTTCTCTTGTTGTGATGGACAAAGAAGGGGAAATTATCGAGGAAGGGAACTGGGTAAGGACTAGCAATAAATTGCCTAGAGTCGTTGAAGAAATCAAACCGCATCCACATGGAATTCAGTTGGGGACACTACAGAGGATGCTGAGAGAGTCCACTGATAGAAGGATGACCTCTTTCTTAAAGCACAATTTTTCTGGAGTCAGTCCAAGAGCGGCAAAGGAGATTCTTGGGGTGGCAGATATCGAAGAGGGCCGAACACCAAAGAGAATCAAGCCCGAAGAAGCGAAGGCGATGATTACAGCGTTCCAGACTGTGAAGCTTCTCAAGCCACCAATGGACTGCCTATCTCCTATTGAGGACCTTCTGATAAAGAAGGGGCTATCAAAGGCCATTGACTCCCGATTCGCCTCTACAGTGACTAGGAGCCCGACGGTTAGCCAGGGAAATCCATTCCAAATTGAAGTGGGTCTTGTTTTTGGTGGTGACCTTTCGTCTGAAGGCCCCATTGAGATTCTGAGATTTGCAAATAGGGTGCCACTGATGTATCAGCAGGGAGGTTGCCTTCTAACGAAGGCCTTGGAGGCGGTGAACTGGAAAAGTTACGGCTTGGAGCAACCTGGTGGCAGTGGTATCCCCAAGGGCCCAGCGGCTGTGTTGGTCCACTTGGCCTCCACAAACGTCCAGTTCACGAGTGAGGCGAAGGAGGCTGTATCATACAATGAGGAGGTCTTCGATGAGGTCCGAAAAGCCATGCTTGAAGTTGGCAGAGGATTGAAGAACCATCTAAAGAAGAGCTCGGAGAGAAAGAAGGCCAAGGAGAAGTTCGAGCTAGTAAATATCATTCTCCCGGAGATTGCCAAAAAGTCATCTGAACTTTTAGGAAGGGAGGAGCCAGATTTAGCCCCAGTAATCACTCAGATCATGAATGCAGTCTTCTTGGAAGAGGAGTTGTCTTGGAACAAAGAGTCTCGTCTATCTATGTGTTCAGTTACAATACACAATTACACTGCTAGAGCCAGGGCATACACTATTCTTGCCAAGTGGCCTGAGGGAGAAGACACTTCCATGGAGTTCAATCCCCGAGGGGGAAGAAAGGAGGCAAAGGGCCTCTGGGCTTGGAGGCTGGACACACTGGATCCCGGGACCTCAACGGTTCTAGAGTTTGGAATATCCGGATTGTCCAAGGGAGACTGGAACGAGACTGACATATTTTTCAGAGGGAATGGAGAGATAATTGGTGCAACCAGAATGGATGAAGCACTTTTGGACGAGCAACGTAAGGCTGAGGCCTTGGAAGCTGCTGTAGAGGAGGTGCGTAGATCTTCGGCGCCTTCAGAAGGAATCAAAGAGAGGCCGATTGAAGTCTTGGAACCCAGTGCAAATACTGATTGGTTCGGCATGGAAGGTGATGGGGAATGAGTGAGGCGCCCAGAAAAAACAGGAAGCAGGTAGTGGAGGCACTGCACGAAGTCGCTGCTGAAATGCACAGCAGAATGCAGAGGGGAGACCCCCCTAGAATGACTCTTCCAGTAAGGACCAAGACGAATATTTCATTCGACAACAAATTAGGCGTATTCAAGTACGGGAAGAACAAAACTGTGCGAGATGCTACAAAGCTGGGATCAGCCAGACAACTCCTACGCACATTGCATATCACAGAGTTTATCGAAGAGATGATCGACAGCGAAAAATCTTCTACGCTAAGAGAGATGTATTACATTTCTGAGGGATGGGGGAACGGGAAATTCGGCTCCCAGAATGAGAGCAATAACCTGGCCGAGGACCTGGAGATTGTAACGAAGTGTCTGAGAGAGGACTTCAAGCTCAGACCTGAGGAAGATGGTGCTAGAATAATCGGCAATATTACTGTGGAAGAGAAGAATCGAAGAGGTGAGTGGATGAGGATAAACTGCAGGGATGATGTGGGGGATTCGGGATATGGCGTCCCTTACAACGTCGAAGAGGAGAAGCTGAAGCTGGTAGACGAGGATATTGACTTCGTGATGGCTATAGAGACGGGAGGAATGTTTGATCGTCTTATTGAAAATGGATTTGACGAGGAGGCGCGATGTGCATTGATTCACTTAAAGGGTCAGCCTGCTAGATCTACGAGAAGAATAATCAGGAGAATTAGTGACGAATGGAAAAAGCCGGTTGTCGTATTTGCTGATTGTGATCCCTGGTCTTTCAGGATATACGCCAGTATCGCTTACGGAGCTATCAAGACTGCTCACATCTCGGAATATCTCGCAACAAAGGAGGCGACATATCTGGGAATAACAGCGGATGACATTCTAGCCTATGACCTTCCTAGTGATGACTTGACCAAGCAGGATATTGGGGCACTGGAAGCAGAGTTGAGTGATCCTAGGTTCAACACTGGATGGTGGCAGGAGCAGATCAAACTGATGCAGGAACTAGGTAAGAAGGCTGAGCAGCAGTCCCTAGCCAAATATGGCTTGGATTTCGTCACAGACACCTACCTTCCAGAGAAATTGGATACCATTGGATTAGGATATTGATAACGAATACTGAAAGGGTGTAGCCCGTGCTAGCTACATGGCGCGGGGCATCATGAAGTATGCAAAGATTCTCTCAGCATTGTCATTTTTCCTTCTTCTGATGGGTACTGTAGCATGGAGTTCCGCGTCGGATGAGAGTGAGAAGTATCTTGATCCTTCCCAGTTCAATGAAGCTGTGATTGGCCCGGGAGAGAGTATCGTTGTAAATATCTCTTCGACTTCTTTTCTGGGTCAGCGGGAATACCTGGCGATGAGAATTGTCGAGGACAGTGATCCGTTACCCGAAGTTAGGTTGACTCTCGGATCTGATGAGTGTCGTTCGGACGATCCGAGTATCATACACATTGACAGGCAGTTGAATCCAGATAGTCCCAAATTCCGAGTTGTCCGTGTTTTCTTGCCGAATGAGACAGGTGACTACACCCTGTACAACGATGCTGAGAGTGGTGACCTTTGGCTTGTCGATGACTTCAGATCACAGACTAGAATATTCCAAGAGAGTCCGATTTCAATAGTCGTTATGATTGGTGGCTGTTGCATAGGAGGCCCGGTGGGATTAGTAGCGTTGTGTCTAGCTATAATCGGATGGAGGCAGAATGGGGCTCAGGAGTCAATCCTAGTCCAACCACAAGATCAATTGATGACCACTTCTGATTTGTATCGGGAATATCAGAAATCACAGGCTGAGGTCGAGTCTCGCCAGACTGCACCAGATCCTTTCCTTGAGGTGACTGGAGCTGATTATTCTGACTTAGTAGATGATGTGAAACCGCCTGATGATGAAAACTGGGAGAACTGGGATAACGGGTGATGATGCTTCTAATCGCCGTTCTTCCCCAAAATGGTGGAAGAAACTGGGATTATGACCATTAGACACCCAGAAACCATCAATGGCAAGAAGGCGGATCTTAGACTGTCTCTCAAATCCCTAGCATCCTGACACTGCTCTTCATCGGCTCCGATGATCTCACCTATTGAGCCAACTGCATCCTCACAATCCTCCGATACTCTGCTGTCTATCTCATTGGCTGCAACTTGGGCCCCAAATGATGCTAAGATCAACAATATACCTAGTATCACAATCACGGTCTTGATGACTGTCTTCGCTGCTCCCATGACACCACATCTAACACTGAGATATTATACTATGTTCAGGTTGGGTTTTTAGAAGGGGAGCTATTAGACAACTCAGGGTTGGTAAGAGATGGTCGACTTCGATGATGCGATGAGTATACTTGAGAATACCACCAGAAGAGAAATTCTGAAGTTTCTTGTTAAGGAGCCCCATTATCCACTTCAGCTTTCTGAGATGCTTGAGGTCAGCCAACAAGCGGTAATGAAGCACCTGAAGGTTCTGGAAGAAGGTGGATTCGTTGAGTCGGATAAGGTTCCATCCGAGAAAGGAGGGCCCCCAAAGAAGGTGTACAAGGTTAATCAGTCGTTTTCACTGAGATTGGATCTAGGTCCTGATTTGTTCCGTTCTGAGTATAGGAAAATGCCTAGAGGAGGCCCGGTTAGACTCTCAACTAAGCTACCCGAAGAGCTCGATGGGATGATATCTCAGCTTGGCACTAGGAGAAATATCCCACTAGCGGAGGGGATGCAGGTTCTATCTGAATTGGACGAATGTCTGGAGAGGATAGACGAGGAGAGGGATGCTGTAATTGCTCTGCACCAACATGTGATGAGTAAGGTTTCGCCTAGCCTGAGTGATGGTTTAGACAGCTATGAAGAAAGGCAGTTGGCACATGCTCTAATGATACAGCCTAGGAGGCCCTTGGATTTGGATGTATTCGCACATAGCATGCGCATGCAATCAAATGATGCTGAAGAGATGATGAGGACCCTAAGGGAAAGATTGCTCAGAGACCTAGGGGCGAATCATGGCAAGTTCATGGCTACGCACAAGAACACCCCCCTGCCTTGGTGGATGGTAAAATAATCAGAATGTGATATCATCATCTGACAGGTTTGCCAACAAGCTACTCTTCTCCTGGTATCTCTGGAGAGCTTCCATCCTTCGCCCGTACATCACCACTCCTACAACACCGAAGAGAGCGAATGTTGCTCCTAGAATTATTGCAGGTACGGAGTACTGGACTATAGCCTCAACACCGACATCAAAAATCCCAAGATCAGAACCCATCTTCTTACCAGTAGCCTGGATGTTGTTATCCTCGTCAGTCTCGACAACTAGATTGTCCGGATCGACCACCACGACGATATCGTGAGAGCCTGCCTCTACCATGTACAGTAGAGTGATTGTGGGAGGATCTGGATCCTCTGAAGGCATGATTGCCTCGATTGTCTGTCTGTAGGCAATGTTCTCCTCTTTACACCCGTTCTTCTTGATGTCCGATTCTGTCTGACCTGAGCAGAGAACTATGTTGATGTCGGTCGCGTGCGCGTTGCCGATATTTCTGACTTGGACATTGACTGAGAGCATGTCCCCAACGGAACCACGGTATTCGTCCACAACAACGGAGTATATCTCCAAGTCTGGAGCTCTTAGTCTCAATTCGATGATTTGCTCATTCGTATCGCAGTTTGGAGGGTAGTTGTCTGGTAGGCCGTCTCCATTGAAATCGAGCGTGCAGGAGTCCTCCCAGGTCGGAGTTTCATCATAGTCGCCACCAGATTCGCTGGAGCCGAAGTCGGACATTACCTTGATTCCTATCTCCCTGTCCGCCAGAGTAGCCTCAGCATGAATATCCACTATTGCCACGATATTCAGTGTGGTATACGCTTCCATCTCAGGCAAAGTCAGAGAGTTCGTGGTAGCTGAGACATAGCATTCATCTGTTGGAATCGTATCTTCCATGGTCAGCTCGAGACAGTTCTTCTCAATTGGGAACTCCGTGTCAAAACCATCCAGTAGAGCGTACCTGATTTGCCATTTGTCTAGTTGGTTCATTCCGGGTTGAATATCCCATTCTCCAGCCGCGTCGATTGTGTGGTTGTGGAGGGTAGGGGTGTCTGGAACGTTACCGAAGTTGGTGACATTCATAACGAACCTTACTGTTCTTCCTGGTGCAGTCGTCTTGATTTTGCTCTCCACAGCTGGATCAAGTACTATTCTCATGTCATGGAATTCTATGATTTCTACCTGAAGGGTGATTAGATCCCTCAGTTTTGTTCCTTCGTACTTCTCCTCGCTCATCACCTCTAGGACAATGGTATATTGCCCAGCCAGTGTCATTTCTGGAACACTGATCGTTATCGGCACTTCTTGTGACTCGTCTCTTTCGAGCTCCTCGAAGAGGACCCGTGGGATATCCAAATCCCAAACATGGGTATAGCCCTCTGAGTCTGTTATCGACTGGATGGCCATGTCATACCTGTCTTGGCCGTTACCAGTATTCTCTATTGTTGTAGGCATCACATATTGCTGACCGGGGTGAAGTGAAAGAATGGTGTCTGGCACCGATGCCTCTAGATCGTAGACCTGTATGACATTGGTGAGAAGGACTACATTGTCGCTTACCTGTGGGGCGCCCTCTAAGTAGGCCCTGAATGAAACTGATGTTCCTAGTCCTGCGGTAGCGTTGTAAGGGGCGCACATGTTTGCAGTTACGGTTTGTGGAACTCCTATCTGGGACCAGTATCTGGGGGCGTCATCGGGTATTCCGTTGCCTCCCGGCGCTTCGCTGAAGTCCAGATCCACTACCCAGTTGTCATACCTCCAAGTATTTTCAGAAATTTCTGGAGGCCTCTCATCAGGGCCACCGGGCGTACTGAAAATCAGATGGCCAGGGGTGAAATGCTTGGTAACTTGAACATCGAAGGCTGAGCATTCTCCCGGAAGAACGTTCTGAGTAGTTTCGCCTAGATTGAAGACAATGTTTCCTGTTGTCCTCACAGAGACGTTGACCCACAATTCCAGTATGTCAAAGGTCCCCCTATCCACAGAAAGGACGGGTTCCCCGGTTGACCATCCCTTGAGATATATGACAAATGTCCCTGGTTCTTGAGAAGTTGGGACGCTTACCTGAAGATTCCTAGTGACTGACTGACTCGGATCGAGAGACAGAGATAATGGGAACGATATTCCCCATCCAAATGGCAACGCCCATTCCGTCTGACCTTCGAGAGTTGTTGGGTCATAGAAAGCAAACGTGTCATACACATTGCCGGTATTAGTTATGGATATGGAGAACACAGCATTTTGTCCCTGTTCAACATCGGCCTGATAGTGACTGGTATCCAATTGAATACCATGCACCACATCCATTAGAACTAGTGTAATCTGCTCATCCCTGATGGCTGGGTCTTTGTCGGATATTGCCGAGAGTACAATTGTTGCTAGCTCATCCTGATCTGCCTGGTATATTGTGGGAGACCTTATCCTCATGTAAATCGGCTCGGATTCCCCTCCTTGTAGGAAGATAGGGGTTGATGGGAAGATAGGTGTATGGTTTGTTGCGAAGAAGAGTGTGGAGCTCCAATTATTGGGAACGCCTTCCATCGATATGAAATACGTATCCGAGACCAAGTCGGGGGGCCCAGGTGTCGGGTTTGAAATTGACATATTGAAGGTGGTCTGACCACTTGGCTGTATGGTGTGGTAGTAGGTTTCAGTCTCACCCAGAGATATGTCAACCAACCCTGTTAGGATGTGTGTGTAGCAGATAGTGAATTTTCCATTGTTGTTTTGATCGGAGCACTTGTGGTCATCAGACCAAGCTATGTGTGCACCTGAACCCAGATCATTCGCAAATGCGGGAGGTTGCCCCAAGTCTGGGGATGCAGGAGAGTTGGGGCCCAGTTTGTTCGATGACCAAGAGGTAACAGGTATTACCTCCCATTCATCCAAAACGGACGTGGCCAGGGAATTCAAAGGGAAGCCATCTGGGTGAGAGTTGTGGGTATGATTGAGTCTCGCATACATCACTGCCTCCATCTGACTCTCGTTACTGTTGTCGAGCCATGACAGGTGAACGTTGTCAAAGTCGTCGGTCAATATGGCCGGCATGTGCGAGTTTGCGCCATAGGGCCTGTTAGAGTCTATGCCCCCGAGTCCTTCGACAATTGAGATTGCTGAGTCCGTGATCTGCTTAATTCCGAATGTCGGGAGTCCCTCTTCGACTCCATCCCACTCTCCAACTCCTTGTAATCTCAGTCTGGTGTAGTATACCTCGTAGTTGACATCTATCTCGAAACCGTAAGCCCTTCCATCCATCCAAGCAAGATGTGTGTTCCCAGATGTGTCCACTGCTATCGCTGGATGTAGGCTGAATGCATCATTCAGAGTGATTCTGGTATCATTGACAACGACTAAGTGACCGTAGCCGAGCTCGTCTAGAGAGGGGCCTAAATCCTCAGTGTAAGTGTCCGCTTGGGTATCCACTATCGTACCTGAGTCGCCTTTCTGCCAACCTGGAGGAGGGCTTTCTAGAAGCGCCCTTGGATCGAGCACGGTCATGAATATCTCCCTAGAGTTGTTTGTTGCTAGATACACCAATGCTTCCACCATCAGCTGTAGTTCAGCGGCGCTTGAAGCACCGGTTGGGAAGCTGTACATCTGACCTCCGGCATCGGTTAGTCTGACACTCGTGCCCGGACAATTCCTTGATGAGGAGGAGCTGACTATACCATTAGGGCATTGGGCTAGATCTTTCATGGATGAGCCGACGTCTTCGTTATTCTGTGCCCAAAGTGGGGTCGGAATGACTCCGGCATTCACACAGGCATCATGGGCCTCGAGGATTGTATTCGTATCTTGGGAATCCCAACCGGTGCCGTCATAGGGGGGTTCATCGGATACGGGAATGATGATCTTGGTCGCATTTGGGTTCCACTTGTGATCTAGCTGCGTAGGTGGGTTCCCAGGTACGTTTCCTTGAGCGTCCTTCCATGACAGGCAGGCCCATGTACTCGAAGGCCCCCAAGATTCAGAGCCAACTCCTCCTCCATCGTAGTTTATGGTCAGGGCTCCGCCATTCATGATTACGCCATTTAGCTTCCTGATTCCCCCACTGTCATCACCGGGAACTAGTCCGAGTGGAGTTGACCTTGGCCCCTGAGAGCCGCTTCCGCCTGTTTGGTAAGCTGTCGCACAGTTTCCGGAAGTAGCTGCCGAGACGCTTGTGTGACCACCTATTCCATAGAGGGTCTCATACACAGTCATGTTGGCCCTGATTAGTAGGGGCTTCAAACCTTGGAAATAGGAGCCACTCACGAAATTGCCTCCGTAGAAGACAACGCACATGTCAGCCCACTCTGCGAGCATAGACCCGGATGTATCGATTGGAATCACCATCTCGACCTTCCCGCCCCTGGTATCGTCCCATACAACTTGAACGAAATCATTCAAATCGATCGCTATGTCAGGGTGTCCCTTATGACCGATAATTGGTGTGAGCAGTGTCTCTCCAACAGCGAACTCCACTGTTCTTGAAATCACATCTGGATCTAGCATTGCATAGTATATCTGTGGCTGCTGGTAAAATTTATCCAAGGGCTCGTAAGAGTCCTGCCAGACTATGTGAGGATCGTTTGCTGAGTCAACATCGATCGCGGGCCAGTCCCTATTTTGTGGATGAGATGAAACTTCGAAATCATTGATGATTGTGATTGCTGAATCGGTCGATTGGTCCCCATTCTGATCGTCTAGTGAAGGATCGATGAGTGTGTACATTATCGTCCATTGTCCCGCTTTGTCAGTCCATGTGATGTGTACCATGTCATTGTGGTCGACTCTGATATCTGGGTGCCAAGCTCTGTGTGCCCCCGCATTGGAGATCTTGGTATCATCAATCAGCACCTCTCCTCTTGGATCTAGCATCTTGTAATACAGGTGCTGTGTATTTCTGCTCCAGACGAAGTGAGTGTTTCCCTGTGAGTCAGCGTCTACAGAAACCATCCTGTCACTGAATGCGCCATCGGGGGTAACTTCGATTGCATCTGTCATTACTACCTCGCTAGCAGATACATTTGGGAAGCTCATTCCAGCGAAAAGGCTCACGACCATCAGCATAACCATTGCAATACTACTTCTCTTCCTCGATCTGTACATATCTGACCACCCGGTGATTATCTGTGGGTCTTTCAGATATATTGCATACTTAACCTACACGGATAGCGGTCACTTCTGATTAGGCTCGATATGGTACGCTAAGCCCAGTCTGCTGGATCAAAATCTCTTCCAAAACCGCCTGTCTCGTCAGTATCTACTTCCCTTGGCTCATGGGTCGTCGGCTTGGACTTCCTAGTCGAAACCTGGCCTTTCTTCTTGTTCCAGTCATCGACAGGACCGGGTTTGCCAGAACCGGTACCGAATAGGAACTTGATTCTGTGAATAAGGGAGAGCTTGGTGAGCCAGACTCTTCTCATGGTGTGCATGAACTCGTTCTGGGTGAGTCCATCCAACCAGATTGGCCTGGAGAGGTTGAAGGCCTGCAGTGGGCCGGGAACTTCGTTTACCTTTGACCCGACGTGGAGAACCCAATCGAGATCTGCCCTAGTCAGGTCCAAGCGAGTATCGTGTAGCCATTTCTTCCATTCATCGGAGTTTTCTTCGGAGTATTCTTTCATCTGCTCTTGTTGTCCCTTGTCCACCCTAGTTACAGAGTACACGAGAATAAGGGATCTGTTCTTTGGAATTACCACGTTAAACAGGTGACCCCTCTTACTTGGTGGGTACTTGACGTGCATGTGCAAGTGAGCCTGTTGATCTTCGACGTCTCTGGCCTCCAGCTTCTCACTCTGGAGCCATTCTCTGACTGCCTGGGCTGCATCTCTCTTGTCCACGCTTAAGCGAAGAGCTTGTCCTATTTGAGAGCCACTAATTCAGGAACAATGGAATTGATTAGGTTGTTTAGTAGCTCTCCGTCTTCCGAATGAGCCAAACGTCGCCTTCTCAGTGACATCCTGAAGTCTGTGACTAAATCGTAACCCCTGAGCATTACTAGATTGGAAAAATGGAAGATTGTTGAGATGAGAAAAACCAAGATCACAAATGACAAGAGAAACTCTGCTCCGTCGACCGAACCCTCCAGAACTTGGTAAGCAATAATTCCTCCAACCAGTGGCCACATGGTTAATGGAGAAAAGAATCCAGCAAACATGTGGTAAGTTGTTCTAGCATCAACTCCCTCATCTGTGTTATCTCCTAAATATCTAGCAATAAGGGCCTGAAGCCCAGTTGAGGGGATAGATAGGGGTGAGGCGCCTATCATCAATAATACGCCAATAATCCCATTCAAGTACCGAACCTTGCTTTCTAAAGTAAAATCCTTGGAAATGGATCTCCCATCAAGTTGATTTGAATGAAGGATGTTTTCCGCTCGCTTGGACTTTTTCAGCATTTGCGGATTCTCTTTGACCTTGAGAGTGTCACGGATCTCCCTAGCGGCCTTTACCTCCTCCGAGTATGCCGTTAGCTTCTCTCCTCCAGCCAAGGAACTGAGGTGTCCGAGGAGATGCCATGCCCTGTAGGTTTCCCAATCTGGTGCATCTGGGGTGATGGGGACCAATCGCCGGTATAGCTCGTCCCTGAGTTCCAATACTGTTTCTTCGGGGGGCTCTGACCAATCGCCCTGAATTAGGCTAGCAGAATGAAGTTGGTCTTCAATTACTGGAATCTGTAGTGGTTCTGGGTACTCCACGTAAACATCGGTACGGAACCAATGGTGACATCTGAAGTGGAGGCCCACAGGTTGAATGGTCGGAGGGGGGATTTCCTTTGCATCGGCGATAGATGCTGCGTTCAATGAGAATCTCAATACTCCAGTTCTCAGGTGGTGGAGCTTTGAATCCTGATGTGATTTTCCCTCTGGCATAACAACTGCTCCATGTCCACCTGCTATGCAGTGTGACATGGTCAACAGCGTACGATGGTTGATTGATTTGGAATACTCCGGGCCGACGATTCCAGAAGCCTGTTCTGCTCGCCTTATCACCGGTTGGTTTCCCATTCTCCTTGTGATCCAACCTATGAGTGGCATGGTTGCGAGATCGTGCCTACCCATGGTGATGGGTCTTTTGTCCTGTGAGAGTATTATCGATAATGGATCTACGAGTCCGTTGATGTGCATTGAAGTGTAGACTCTGCCTCCTTTGCTATTGATTGGATGCTCTTCCTCTTTATTCCTGAAGATATATGACTTCGAAAGCTCGGCTAGAGTCTTGATTACTGCCCATGCAATCCTGCTACCGGGGTGCTCCCCTGTGTGATTCCATGGAACTTTGTCCAGTTTCTTGGGATTGATTTTCAACGCCCCACTAGACAGTACTGGGTCTATGTCAGGGGCCTCCAGAGAGTCGCTCACAGTGTGGTCAGACAGGGTCTCAGTTGAGAAAGCACCGATTCTACATTATACTCATGGAGATCCTGTGCGCCAACTCTGATGCATCTTTATTGTCAAGACTCCCAGTGGGCCACGTCAGTTCGTGGTTCGAGTCAGAATACCTTGGTATGATGTGGAAATGGACGTGAAAAACCGTTTGACCTGCCTCAGAGCCGTTATTTTGTACGATATTATAGCTAGTTACTCCCGTGACCTCTAGAATCGATTTGCTGATTCTGACCAGTGCCTTTCCGAGTTCTGCGGCTGATTCCTGTGAAAGCTCGTGTAATGAGGATGCAGTTTCCTTGGGGACGACTAATGTGTGGCCGTACGATGCGGGGTTGATATCCAAGAAAGAGTAGACGTATTCATTCTCAAATATCTTGAATGAGGGGATTTCTCCTTCGATGATCCTGGTGAAAAGTGATTTTTCGTCTTTCATTCTTCTTCCTCTTGGGAGGATATCGCTCCGGCTATGGCCAAAAGCCCTTCCAAATGCAATGCGGAGACTAGCTCGGTATTCATTCTCCTTGAGGGGTCAGTTACTCTAATTCCAGAGGCAGATATCTCATTTATGCTGGCCTGAACAACTGCTAACGAGGATTGGTCGCTGTTTCCCTCGATTATCCTCATTGCGGTGGAGAGGGCCTTTGCAGCATGTCCGACGGGGCTTCCTTCAGAAGAGAATAGCGCGTCTACTCTGGATTGGGCCGCTGACAATTCCTCTTCCATCCTCGTGGCTCCTCCGAAGAGGGATGTTGAGGCCCATTGGGCGGCATTTTTACCTGCTTCGGATCCGGTTACTAGCTCCTCGAGCATTAGATTGCCAGGGAGGGGATGGCCCCCATGCATGCCTGTGAATGCGGAACGACCTGCGGCATACAGTCCGGTGTACCACATCTTCCCAGAATCAAAAACGGCCCTACCGTGTGTATCTACTGGTATCCCCCCTATGGTGGCAACTATGGTGGGGGATAGTGGTATCACATCTGTTCTGACATCAAGTCCTGTCCTGTTGAGGACCTTAGCGATAGTCCCTTCGAACCATCCCTCTGAGGATTTCTCCATAAATCGCATATCAAGCACGCAGGATTCTCCGTCCATGACTTCCAACGGCCCTGCGTCTTCGCCTGAGTCTTTTCGAATTCTCCCTCCTGATCCCAGAATATCCATCGGCAGGACTGTTCCAGTACCGGCAATTGTCAGAGCGTGCATCGGGACCGAGGACATTCCTCGTAGCTTTATTCCGGCTGCATGGGATATCGCGAGGCCGTTTCCTGCACCATGTGAGGGAGCAGACCAGATTCCCTGATACCCCTGAGAGGCGACTATGACGGATTTGGCTTGGATAGGGATGAGGTCACCCGATTCAATGTCCAATGCAATTATTCCTCGTACCTGGTTGTTGTCCATCACCAATGTGACAGGAAGAAGGTCTGACCTTCTGTTTATCTTACGCTTCATAGTCTGCTCTTCGAGGGTCCTCGTAACCTCCCTAACAGTGCTGTCTCCGCAACCTGCAACTCTGGCGATACTATGCCCTGGGAGTTGGGAAAGGTGCGGGGACCCATCAGGTGATCTCCTGAGGACCAGCCCCCATCTTTCCAGCTCGGCTAGGTTTTCCACTGCCGATGAGCATATCCTCGTAGCCGCCTCCTCGTTTGTTATTTCGCCCCCTGCTGAGATGGTATCCTGGATATGAGAAGACGGAGTTGTCTCATTCAATGAGGCCGCGAGGCCGGATAGTGGGGGGTGTCCTGAACCTGACCCAACCGAAGACTCGGAAACCAGTAGAGGATTCGCTCCAGCGTCTGCCGCTGATATGGCCGCTCTTAGGGCCGCAGGCCCATCACCCAGTACTAAGACGTCCCACGACTCCATGGCTATCGGCCCTTCCACTGGGAAAGGTGTCATGAATATGACGCTCGGTGCACTTTGGTTAATTCTGCCTGTCGCTCAGGGGAATCGCTATTCTCCTGACTGCTTCAGCGGCTTCAGTCATGCGTACTGCGGCACTTTCGGGATTTACTCCGGTTGTCAATGAAGTCTGTACTACCATCGAGGATAGGGTCTCGCCAGACTCGCCCTTCAGAGTCACTTGAACTGGGTGTGGGCCTGACTCGGAATCCGGCCACGCTATGCCTATCCACAGCACGACAGCATTGTCTAGCATCCTCATTAGTTTAGCGACCTTGTCAATTTTCTCATCTGTGATGGTTAGGGGATGTGGTGTCGTCGGCGCGCTGATTCTCAGGCTTTGGTGTGCTGGCTCTCCTTTGGCAACTACTATGTCGAGTTCGAATGTCTTGAGGGTCTCAGTGTGATTGTGAATCATGACGAAGAGCTCCCCCTGCCCCTCTGAGCACCTAGGAGGGAGGTCTAGGTCAAGCCTCCACGAGTCAAGATCCTCTCCCTGTATCCCAGATACAGAGTCATGAAGTCTGTCAATTAGCCTGAAGAGGCCTGGCTCCCATGCCCTGGTGTGTGCGAGCAGTTTGCTCAGTGAAGAGACGTTGAATTTTTTCGAGGGGTCGAAGAGCGCATCTGTGGCGCTTATCTTGAACACTGATTTTACCTCTGAAATCATTCTGTTCTGATCTATAATCCCTCTTTGCTCCCAGTGGATTGCCTGTAGTGTGCGCTCGACAGCGGAATTGGGTGTCTGGCCCGTCCTAACGCTGAACTCCAATGAGTCGAGCCACTCATCCCAGAGATCGCTTGTCTCAGGGTCCAGATGTGCCTTCATAGAGTCTGTAAACACCGATTTGAGTATGCTGTCGTGCAGTGTTGGAGCATGCAAGGAGAGTAGTGTGAAGTCATTTGACCTCATTGGGATGCTTCCCTCGAGCTTGAGCGAGTTGAGTATGCAGACTGTTCCGAAAAAGGCCCCTGATGCCATTAGGGAGGGGGCTAGGACTGCACCCGGATTTAGTCTCATCAGGGCGTATAGTGATGCCGCGCCAAGAATTGCTGATGCTAGCCTCAGCCTCTCCCTTATCCCCCTGTCCCTCAGGGTGCTGATTATTCTCTCCGATCCTGGATACGATCCCTTCGACTTGTGCCCCTCTACTGTGAGTGATAGCCTGTCTCTGGCCACCATCGATGAGAACCATGATGCCATATTGGTCGGGATGTAAAGGATTGAGATAGCAGTGAACAGACCGATGCTTAGTTCGATCGAGGAGTATTCCCACCCAACTAGCAAAACTGCACAAGAGACTGTGGCCATTGCGGGAAGGGTCAGTCTGATCTCTGAGGTAGTCCTAACCGAGGAAAGCCAGACCCAGAACCTCCTTCCAGCGTCCCTCCTGGCAATCATTCTAGAGAGGGCTCTTTCGTTCCTAGCTCCAAAGCCACTGTCCTCCCCATACGGGGTCGGCAGTGGAGAGAGGGGGTCCTCCATGTACCGTGTGAAGAGTTATCGTGCTTGATGGCATCGGAGGATAGGATGCCAGAAGGGGCGTTTTCTTCGCTAGACTTCTTGAGGGGTAGGCTTTGCGGGATACGGGCGTGTAGCATAGCCTGGATAATGCACTGGCCTCCTAAGCCAGGGACCGCGGGTTCGAATCCTGCCGCGCCCGCCACTGGAAGAATGCTGAATTCTATGTGAAGGCCAGTCCGTGAAGCTCGCCTGCTTCAGCGGTCCGATGGAGGAATCTCTCCAAGGGAACTCTTGCATGCATTGACCTCCGCAGGCTGGTATCGCACTCCGCCAAGGCACCCAGGAGGTTGTCTCTGAGTGTGTCGGGTATTGCCAGCCTTCTTCCCACTAGTACGTCGTGCAATTGCTGGACGACGTCATCTGCATCAAGGCCGTGTTCATTCATTAGACGGTCGATCTCGGCCAATGCTCCAACCAGTACTCTTTTTCTTCTGCCTCCTTTGTTCTCCCACTTCCACTCGACTACCCTTCCCCTCAGGGCCATCTCGACCAAGACTCGCCCTATCTGAAGGGTTGTCGCCTGGACCAGCTTATGGACAGCTGACCTATCTGCACTGAGTCCCCTAGATTCCAACATCTCCAATGTGAAGATAGCCTTTCTCAGATTTCCATCGCAAATATACGCCACATCCTCGATAACCTCTTGGCTGGCATCAGAGTTAGATTGTTCATTCAGAGAGTTGAGGGTATGGACGATTCTCTCCCTGTCAGTGGCAGGTATCCTGATCATCCTGCTCCTGGACCTAAGTGCGTCAATTATCCTAGAAGGGGCGCGTGCCACCATGATGAACCTGGATGCGTTTCCTACTTTCTCCATCATTCTTCTGAGATAGGCCTGGCGGATGGGCCCAAGGTGATCTGCATCCTCCAGAATTATGAGTCTACTAACTGGTATAGTCCCAGGTTCTGTTTCTGTCTCAAAGCCCGCAGGGGGGGAGTCGCCCCCGGGGATTTGCGCCATCCCCCTGTCGAAGGCGTCCAGACTCATTCTCCCTGCTAGGGTATCGCTGGATCCACCGGGCCTCAGGAAGTTCTCGAATTTCGCCATTGCACCTGACTGACGCGCTAGATCTCTGCATTGTAGCACGTGTGTCGTTGATCTCCATCCGGGCCCTAAGATCTGTCTGGCTACCAGATTCCAAGACGCGGTCTTCCCCACTCCGGGGGGGCCCGTGATCAACAAGTGGGGGGGGTCTTGACTGACTGATGCGGATTGAAGGGCACTCCTTACTCCTTGCGGGGCCGCCAGAGCATCAAAATTACTCGGAGAGTACTCGGTTAGCCAGCTCGCCATGACCCCTCGTTCGCGTGAGGGGACTTGAACTCTCTCTCATATCGCCTTTAGCGTCTTGATGGGCCTGCCTTGGCTTCTGGGTTTGGCGAAGACCCTGTAACCGCACTTGTGGCATGACTTTCCTGTGGATCCTGCTTCAATCCAGGTCAGGTGCCCACACCTGAGGCACTTGTACCTAATTTCTAGTGGATCCATCGATGACTCGCAGTGGTTGCACTTTGGCGGTTCGGAGGGGTTCCATACCTTTCTGTCGGTACGATTACACTTCCGGCACTTATGGTTGACCATGTACTCGTTCTCGTTCGCCATCGTGCCCGCGACTTTGATGTCCTTCTTCAACCTGTCCTATGTCTCAAATTCATTTTCTGGCGCTTTCACAGACGTTGATGAAGTTCTGAAACATCACATTGCCATACTCAGAGTCGTTTACTTCTGGATGGAACTGAAGGCCGAATCTGTCCCCTCCAGAGTTCTCCATCCCTTGGACCTCGCACGACTCGCTCCTCGCAGTGATCGAGAAACCCGTCGGTACTTGGGTGACCTCGTCGTTGTGGCTTTCCCAGACTGTCTGAGTGCTCGGGGTTCCGTTGAAAATCTTCCCTCCTGAACCCACCAGTGATATCGTTGCTGCTCCGAATTCTGGCTTGGGGGCCTCAGCTGACTTTCCCCCATAATATCCGGCCATAAACTGGTGACCCGCACATATTCCCAGAATCGGAACGTCGAGGGTGAGGTATTCCGCGCAGTTTCCCAGCTCGCCCGTTAGGCCCACTCTGGCCGCCCCACCGGAGAGTATCAGTCCGTCAACCTCCCTGAGGCCAGACAGGGGCGTGTCATTTGGGAAAATCTTGGTGTCTACTCCTAGATATCTGAGCATTCTCCATTCTCTGTGCGTCCACTGACCGCCATTATCTATCACGTCGATAACCAGTTTTCGGTCCTCCATAGACGTCGAAGACGCAGGAGGGTGATGAATAATGCCCTCTCAAAGGTTGAAAAAGAGAACCCTTCTCGTAGGGTTCCAAGCCCCGATGGTGTAGTGGCCTATCATGCAGCCCTGTCGAGGCTGCGACCCGGGTTCAAATCCCGGTCGGGGCGCCATTCGAAATTACTCATCGCTCTCAGCTGTGCCTAACCATGCCTCGAATGAGCAGAGCCTTAGAGTGCTGCTGTAGTCCCTCTTCACCTTGAGGCTTACAGACGGGGGATGTGGGTGCAGTGGGGATGTGATTTCGACTATTTTGTTGATGGTCTCCTCGATATCGGATTCGGCGATGATCACCCTTCCCCTGATGAGAGAGGGAGATTCGTTGTCCAGTAGATGTATCAGCCCGGGGAGCAGGTCGATTGTTTTGTGAGGGAGGTTCACCACAAGCATGTCCCATGAGTTGCTCATCTCAGCAATACTGGACAGTTCGGTTGCATCCGCGACACCGACGATTCGGTCCGGAAATATTCTCTGTATGGCCGAAGGGGTTTCGGGGTATTTCCTTCCATCCCACCTCCTGAGGTTGTCCAGAAGCATACTGATTGCGTCTGGGTTGAGGTCAGCGGCCATGACGTCCGAAACTAACGATTCCTCTGTGATGATGTTAGCCAGGGCAGGGCCCACTCCACAGAACGGGTCACAGACCCTAATCGGCCTACCAAGCAGCTCCCTGAGTCTCCTTGCCATGCTCAGTGTCTCGATTCTCTCTGCCTGTAGCTTGGTTGAGAAGTACGCTTTTGTGGGGTCGCAAAGTATCATTTTTCCAGACTCCCTCACCATCACACGGGTGTCTATCTTGTCCTCTGAGATATCCCCAATGATCAACTCGTCATCTTCTCTGAGTGCTATTGGTACTAGGTCCCTTATCCTGAACTCCCCTTGAACCCCTCTGTCCTCCATCAGGATCCTGACCCTTGGGTGAGCAGTCATCTTTGAGTAGGCAATCTCATTTCTGTATTGAGAGACGTCCTCTTCGATCCTTACAATCATCATGTCTCCAATGAACTCGTGATTCGAGGGCCAGCTCTCCCCATGGAGAGTTATGCTCTCCTCGCCGACTAATTCCAGGAGGTGTTCCCACCAGTCTCCTGAGTCATCTCCGTAAGGGACCCCGTCGACAATGACTACCTGATATCCATCGAGTAAGGCTGGGAGCGTATCTGGTGCCTGTTCTGAGAGGGGTATCAATCTGTGCTTGCCGTCGGAGTCTGGAAAAATCCTCATGGTCTCAGAATGGAGGGCGTTGTCTTTCAGTAGGACGATTACGTCCTGCACGGAATTATTCGGGACCCTCAGATGTCGCATCACGTTCATCATGTGCGACGGGTCAGCGCGCTTCAGAATGACGGGTGAGTGGGAGGACTCGGGGCTTTGGCTGATAGGACTAGGGCCTGGTGATCTGAGGCATATGACGAATCTTGCAGTAGAGGCGGCTAGGTCATCGGACAAGCGATACCTAGAGGGGTACACCGCTATACTCCCCGAAGACCAGGAGGAGGGGCTTGCCGAACTCGTCGGGAGCTGGGAGAGGGCGATGAGAGAGACAGTGGAGCGCCCGGATGAGATGATCATGGAGGCGAAGAACAGGAGGGTCTCCCTTATGGTAGTCGGGGACCCCATGCAGGCGACCACTCACATAGACCTGAAGATGAGGTGTGAGGAGGAGGGCGTTCCCTTCTATGTCATACCAGGAATTTCAGCTACCAGTCTCGCGGTGTCTTTGTCTGGGCTACAATCCTACAGATTTGGAAGGCAGGTTACCATCCCTTACCAGTACGGCGATTACCTTCCAGTATCCCCCCTGGAGATGATTGTCGGCAACCAGATGAATAATCTGCACACCCTGGTTCTTCTGGACCTGGATCCAACTGGCATGGGCGTAGATGCACCCATTCCAATGTCCCCAGAGCAGGCATTTTCCACTGTGATGGAAATGGCTGGACGCCTCGATGATAAGGAAGGCGGTTTCTTTGAATCACTCGAATCCCGCATACCTGAGTGGGATTGCATACTACTCAGTGACATTGGAACGGCCGACCAGCGCCTCGTTTCAGGCTCATTCTCCGAGATCTCGGATGTCGCAGGTGGGCGTATTCATTGCCTTATTTTCCCGGCCTATTTCAGCGGGATGGAGCAAGATGCCTTTGAGCACCACAAAGCGGATACCTGATTTGGTAGGAAGTACTCGGAGAGGCCAGAGGAGCGGGGAGAATGGCCAAACCACCTGCTGAAGTCAGCTTTCCCGGAAGCAGAAACAGGAGGAAGAAGGTCCGAGTTAGGGGCATCAAGCAGGCTTCGAAGGAAATTCAGAGAAGGCTCGAGTCGAATCTCGAGACCCTCCTCAATGACCCTGAGTGCTTCGTCCCAGAAATTACCGGGGAGCTAGGCAGGGTATCCTTCTTCGGATCAAAGGACAGGATGGCCATGACCCTCAAGGAGATTGAAGTTCTGGCGGCCAAGAGGAATGATCAGAGATGGCTAAAGAAGAGGATGGTCAAGAAGGGTGGTGACGAGGTTTGCAGGGCCCTTGCTGGAAGTCTGTTGGCGGCCGGGGAGGAGGACCTGTCGACTGTTTCCGTGTTCAAACACCCCCTCTATGGGACCTCGAGCTACCTCCGCAGGGGCAACGGAAAGCAGAGCCACCTTGCCGGAATTCAGAACTTCAACCACCCCAGGCTGAGGCTCTTGGTGTGGGACGGTCATGCGAAGGCCGGACAGCATTTCTTCTCCTGGGACGGTGGCTTCGTCTGCTCTTGCTTGAAAGCCGAAGCGCCCCCAGAATGGATTGACTGGGTTCTTGAAAAGTCCTCTGTGGACCTATCCGGAGATGAAGTCAAATGGACGGTCGGTCTGACCGAGGAGATGGTCAGAGACGAGGAATTCAGTGAGAACGGATGGGTCCTGCTGACGTTCCAGGACGGGACCAAGGTCGGGATTTCCCCCACGTCCCTGGCAAAGACGGAGGAGCCTTTCGCCCAGAGCCTGGCAATCACGATGATGCCTCCAAACAAACTGGGAGAGGTGTGTGAGGCAGAGTGGATGTGGAGGCCGAGAGGGTGGCCCGAGGGTGAGAGGCTGCCATCCGAGGGGCTGGAGAGGCTGAGTGAGGTTCTGGATACCTGGCTGAGGATGTCGCTGGACGACGCAAAGCTCTCAGAGGCATGCAGAGCCAGCGTCCTGAACTCGATAGAGGAGGGGCACGTGGTCGGGAGCTCGTGGTTCCACGAAGAGGACAGGGCGGGCTTCCTGAATCATCTAACAGGAACTGATGACGAGAAAAGGGCGATTTCCACGATTCTGGACTCACTGGACAGAGGGATTCACATCAGATCCGACGGGGTCGTACTGAATCTGGATTCGGATGTAGTCAGGATGGAGGAGGGCGCATGTCATCCAAACCTCGTGTCACTGTGGCCCGCTCACGGGAAGACGGTACTGGCGGGGATGTTCGGACTGAGTGACGAGGAGTCACAAGGCATCCTAGAGAAGCAGGCTAGGAGGAAGCAGGGATTCGGTGCATTCCTCAGGGAGCTCGGGGAGGAGCTGGACACAGAGATGAGGCTTCGTAGGCTCCCGTGGGAAAACGAGGAGCTACCTGAGCCCCTGGGTATGGCTGACAGGCTTATCAGGAAGGCCGTCGGGGACGGAGTCCCCTCCACTGTCTCCCTAGCAAGGAAGGGCAAGGGGCTCGAGTCCGCGATGGGTTGGTCATGGTTAGTCGTCCACAACAAGACTGAGTCTGACGCCTGGAGGTTCGATGAGTCGATAAGAGACAAGGGGGGAGATTGGGTGCCGGCACTACAAGCCCTGTGGGACGCAGCTGAGGACCTCCTCCTGAATGACATAGAGGAGGCCGAGGAGGACTACAAGAACGCCATGAAGTGGCTAGCGGAGTCCTGTGGGGTCTCCGAATTCAGTTGAAGCTATGAAAAGCCACGTGTGAATATACTTCTCATAGGTCACACTTATTACGGTATCAGCCGACAACCTACCATGTCAAGAAATCTGACACCGATAATGCTTGTAATTGGACCGTTGATGTTGGTGGGGGCCTTCTTCAGCTGGCCCCTCCAGAACGAGGTTGGGATGGAGGCTGTCGAGCTTCTGAGAGATGACGCGTCAATCGTCCTAGCCGCGGTTGGGGTCCTAGGAATGTCCCTGATGTTCGGCGGGCTACACCTGCTCTCAATGGACATGAAGAAGGGCGCTGACAGGATGTCAACTCAGCTACTCAACATGGCCGATCTGTTCATCTTCGGCACATTCGGCCTTTTCCTTGCTGGATTTGGAGCGCAAACCGCGGTAATCCTGCTTACCAATGACACTACTGCAGTGTACGAAGACCAGGCTACCAGGGAAGCCGTGGCCCTGATGGTGTTCAATGCTGGAAATGGGCTTTGGGCCCTCACGCCTGTGTCATGGGGGCTTGCGATGATCAGTATGGGACTGGCTCACGTAGGTCTTAAGGTACCAGAGGGATTGTCGGAAGGAGCATTCTTCATGTTCATGCCAGTCGGCTTCGCGAACACGCTTCTCCCCCTGATACAGGACGCTGAACAGACTGAGTTCCAGATCGTGTTTCCGCTTACCATGGTGCTCTACATCTCCCTTGGCGTCATGATGCTTCGTGGCATGGTAGACGAGCCAGGTACTGAATAGGCGACATACTTGAGAGCCTGGCCCGCTTCTGGGGCGCCATGAGTTGGGCTAGCCTAGTGGGAAAGGGCCTCTTTAGCGGGGCAGTGATAGTGACAGCAAGTGAGATTGCCAAGAGGTCGGCGACCTTCGGTGCGATGGTCATCTCTCTCCCCCTGGCGAGCCTGATGGCGATGACTGTCCTATACCAGGACACGAAGGACACGGGGCAGGTCGCAGACTTCGCAGAGGCGATAGTCTGGTTGATGTTGCCCTCCCTGATGATATTCATCGTGACCCCATGGATGCTGAGGAGGGACTATGGGTTCGAGGTGTCGATGGCTGCCGGCATCGTGTGCACCATCGTGCTCTACCTGGCAGGGGCATGGGCGGCCCAGAACATAGGGCAGGTATCCTAGGTGGGGAAATGCGACCGCTAGCACTAGTCACTGGGGCCTCGAGCGGAATCGGGCGCGAGATTGCAAGACACCTCGCAAATGGCGGTTACGACGTGGCACTGGTAGCCAGGAGGGAGGGGCTGCTGAGGGAGCTCGCCGGTGAGCTAGAGGCAGAGCACGGGTGCAAGGCGGAGGTGGTCGTGGCTGACCTATCGGACATGAGCCAGGTCGAGAATCTCAAGCAGGTGGTGGAGGAGGTTGATGTCCTGGTCAACAACGCCGGATTCGGGAAATGGGGCGTTCTGACCGATCAGGAGGAGGCATCGGTTGAGGAGATGGTCGATGTAAACATCAGAGCCCTCACAACCCTAACGAGGCACTATGCGGGTAAAATGCTGGGCAGGGGCAAAGGGAGAATCCTGAATGTGGCGTCTATCGCCGCGTTCCAACCGGGCCCCGGAATGGCGGCGTATTGCGCAACCAAGTCGTACGTGCTGTCCTTCTCGAGGTCGCTCCACTCGGAATTGAAGGGGACGGGGGTGACAGTGACCTGCCTATGCCCCGGATACGTCGAGACCGGTTTCGGGGAGGTCGCGGGGATGAACCTCCGGGGGGAGATCAAGTCGTGGAGCGCGATTCCCGCCAGCAGGGTCGCCTCGATAGGTGTGAAGGCGATGGAGAGGGGCAGGCGAGAGGTGATTCCGGGTCTTCTCAACAAGCCGGTCCCGTTGTTCGGGAGGATGCTCCCCGTCAGGCTTCAGCTGGCGATAGTGAGGGTGGTCCTGATGGTCGGAAGGCCAAGTCGCTGACAACCATTGAAGTGTGGGCCTGTCATGTAGCGTACATGAGCACCGTGCGGACCGTTCCCCTGTTCGTCCTTCCAATGGGCCTCTTCCCGTTGACGCAGGAGCCCCTAAGGGTGTTCGAGCCACGGTACAAGCAGATGCTCGATGACTGCGTGCTGGGGGGAGAGCCGTTCGGCTACGTCGCCTCAGCTGACCCTCCCAAGGCCCTCGGAGGATGGGCACTGCCCGGCCAGTACGGGCTACTGGCTGATGCCGAGGACGTGAGCGAGCAGGGCACCAACCTGCTCTTCACAGCGTCGGGGGAGACCCGTTTCAAGATCATTAGGGTCCTTCCCGCGGCACTTCCAGCACGTGACTTCGGGGAGATATTCCCGACGGTGGACGAGCTCGTTGAGGAGTATGTCGATGAAGCCCCCGATGGCAAGCTGTACCTTCGTGCGGAGGTTGAGGAGCTCCCTCCCCTGGAGGGGAAGGTTGAGCATCGTAGGTGGGAGATCCTGGTCAGGGCCTGGAGCGAGCACATAGTAGCGGTCGACTCCCTGGTGGTGGCTTCCGGCATGGGGCTTGAGGACGTCCTTCCGATCATGGAAGGAGAATTTCTCCCTTTTACTGAAGCAGGTCTGTGGAGCGCATGCCAGTCGATACTCAGTGACCACCACGACAGGCAGAGGGCCCTGGCAAGCGCCTCGGCGAATGAGGTTGCTGATGTGATAGAGGAGGCCCTAGAGGCGAGTATGGCACAAATGAACGTCATCAGGTTCATGATGGAGAGTGAGTGAGCTCGTCGGCCTTGCGCCCCTTGATGTACCGGAAGAGGATCCTGGAGAAGACCATCGAGAACCCGAGGAACAGCCACCACGGAATCGACGTCTCCCTGTCGACGAAGTAAGTCACAACTAGAATCCCAGCACCGTAGAAAGCGCGGAATATCGAGTACGCGATGAATGTCTTCATCAGGGGGTGATTCAGTATGTCCGAATACCAAGACATGCCCGTGGCCCTCTGTACTGATATTTTACTCACTCAGTATGGCGTATAACACAGAAACGATAATTAGACTGGTTTCCGATTGTCTTGCATGGAAGTGAAAACCTACCTGAATCCGAAATGGTGGCTGATTGTATTTGGGGCGATATTCCTTGTACTGGGTACTGGGAATTACTTGACTGCCGAGGACGCTGCTGAGACTGCCTATCCCGACCCGACTGATCGGGATGTTTTCTACGAGCAGACTTTCGGCCTGTTCTCAATGGCTTTAGCATCGCTCGCCCTAGCTACAGGACTCTTCGTGAAGGGCAGAGCTCTGTCGGTGCTCGCAATGACAGCCTCGGTGGCTATGATAGTCGTATTCGTACTGCACTACAACGCCGGAGAGGTTGTGGACTATGGTTACAACGACATCAGGATGACCGTAGCACTGGGCACCCTACTGGGACTCATGGGGCTTGGTGGATACATGCACCTAGAGGGGGATGAGTGATTTGGATTACAAGAAAGAGGCGCTCAACCCGAAGTGGTGGCTGATAGTAAACGCAATCGGCCACACCTTCATCGGGGTGCTCCTACCGATGGACCCGGACAACGACAACGAGCTGATGATAGCCGGCGTGTTCTTGGTAATCACCGTCTACATGCTCTATGCAGCGTTTCTGACCGCTGGGCGTGCCCAAGCCAGGCTGGCGGCAGTGATAGCCGGGCCGATCTGGGTCTGGTTCGTGGTCTGCATAGCGCTGGGCCTCGAG
>Ga0207985_1000064_pt1 | contig 25980 bp, 23 predicted proteins | sample ETNtaG_3_FD_185761 | JGI IMG/M metagenome (GOLD analysis project Ga0207985, IMG submission 185761) | Marine microbial and viral communities from oxygen minimum zone, Eastern Pacific Ocean - ETNP201302SV84 (SPAdes) (version 2) | ecosystem: Environmental > Aquatic > Marine > Unclassified ...
TTTAGATAAACTTACTAAGAAAGTAAAATCTGAATTAAACAAGGATTTCAAATCGATAGTTTTTCATGATGCATATCAATACTTTGAAAAAAGATTTGGCATTAATATTCTTGGAGCATTTACTGTAAATACAGATGTAATGCCTGGTGCTGAACAGTTAGCTGAAATAAGAGAAATAATTGAGCACGATAAAGTAAGCTGTATATTTTCAGAACCACAGTTTAATCCTGATATTATTAAGGCTGTAGCAAAAGATACTAATGTTGCAACAGGTGTAATTGATCCATTAGGAGCTACACTTGATCCAGGTAAGGATTTATATTTTGATTTAATAGGTAATATGTCAAAATCTTTCAAAGGTTGTTAATTAGAAATTGATCTTTAGTTATAAATAATATCTAATAATGGGATGAGTACAGTTTCCCTGACATTAGATGAAATTTTTGATTTAGCTAAAAAAACTTTACTAGCTAATGGTTGTGATGATGAAACAGCTTCTATTCTGTCTGACCTGATTAGAAATGCCGAAAGGGATGGATCTTTATCTCATGGTTTGTTTAGATTACCTGCATATGTGAGTGGTTTAAAAAGTGGAAAAATTAATGGTAAAGGAAAACCTGAAATTAAAAAAATTTCTTCATCAGTTATAAAAGTTCAAGGGAATAATTGTTTAGCACCAGTAGTTTTAAACAAAGGGTTGCCTGAATTAGCTAAAGCTGCAAAAGAAAATGGTGTAGCAGTGCTTGCAATAAATAATTCTCATCACATGGCAGCGATGTGGCCCGAAACAGAAAAGTTAGCAGAAGAAGGTTTAGTTGCTTTTGCATGCACATCATACAAACCTGCTGTAGCACCTGCTGGTGCAATCAAACCATTGTTTGGAACAAATCCGATTTCATTTGCTTGGCCGCGACCTGGTAAAACTCCAGTCGTTTATGATATGGCCACAGCATCAATGGCAATGGGAGAAGTCCAAGTCGCTAAAAGAGAAGGGCACAAAGTTCCACTTGGAACTGGTTTAACTAAAGATGGTAAAGAGACTACTGATCCAGGCGCAATTGCAGATGGAGGTGTATTACTTCCTTTTGGCGGCTACAAGGGTTCAGCAATAGCAATGATGGTTGAGTTAATGGCTGGTGCTTTGGTTGGTGATAATTTTAGTTTTGAAACAGCAGCTAAAGATAATAATGATGGTGGACCACCAAGCGGGGGAGAATTTATCATTGCAATTTCACCTGACAAAACTTCAGGAACAAATTGGCAAAAACATGCAGATGAATTTTTTGATAAAATGAAATCTTTTGATGGGGTTAGACTTCCAGGTGAAAGAAGACACAAAAATAGATTAGATAAAGGCCCTCGAAATATTAATGAAGACTTGGTTAATAAAATAAAATCTCTAAGCTAAAGTTATTTCAATCGGTGTATGATCTGAAGGTTTTTCACGACCTCTTGGATCTTTATTAATATTTATACCTTTAATTTGATCAATTAAAGAATTTGAAACTAAGAAGTGATCAATTCGCATCCCATTATTTTTTTGCCAAGCACCTCTCATGTAGTCCCAAAAGGTATAACCTTCCTTAGTTTCATTAAAATGTCTATAGACATCACTAAAACCAAGGTTGATCATTTCTCTTAATTTTTTTCTGATTTCCAATCTAAACAAAGCATCATCCTCAAAACTTTTTGGATTATAAACATCTTCAGCTGCTGGAATAATATTAAAATCTCCAGCAAGAATAATATTTGAATTTTTTTTACTTAAACTCTTTAATTGTTTAATTAAATCATCCAACCATTGTTTCTTGTATTTATATTTATCCGTATCTACAGGATTTCCATTAGGTGTATAAATGTTTATTAATTGAATATTTTTCTTTTTATATTCCAGTTCAGCTGAAATTATTCTCGATTGCTTTAGTTTATCTTTGATTAAGTCTGTTTTAATATTTTTTAATTTACCTTTAGATATAATTGCAACCCCATTATAACTTTTTTGGCCAAACACGTGACTTTCATAATCCATTGCTGAAAAATCATCATAGGGAAAGTTTACATCCTCTGTTTTGATTTCCTGCATCATTAGGATATCTGGTTTATATTTTAAGAGATAACTTTTGATATTATCTATACGAGCTCTCACAGAATTTACATTCCATGAAGAAATAATCATTAAAGAGAAAAAGAAACACCACAACCACAAGATGACTTAGTTTGTGGATTTGTTATCTTAAATTGTTCACCAATTAATTCTGAAACATAATCAACTTCAGAGCCTTTTAATAAATCTGCTGAAGTTTTATCAATTAAAATATTTTCAAAGTTTAAATCATCTTTTGATTTTTCTTTATCAAAAGTGAATTCGTATTGAAATCCTGAACAACCACCACCTTTAATAGCGATTCTAAAAAAAGACCCTTTATCTTTTTTAGACAGCAAAACATTGATCTGTTTTAGTGCTTTATCAGTAAATTTAATTTCTTTAATCATAATTGATCACTGGTATTAGTAATATAATACTTAATATTTTATTTTAAAGGATGAAAAAATACTCAAAGATAGGTCAATTCAAAAGTAAAGGTAGGATATTTAAGGAATCTTTGTCAAAATATAGATCACCTTATCAAAGAGATAGAGATCGTATTATTCACAGCGCTTCATTTAGAAGATTGAAACATAAAACACAGGTATTTGTTAATACTGAAGGGGATCATTATAGAACTCGAATTACTCATTCTATGGAGGTTGCTCAAATAGCAAGATCCATCGCTAGATATTTCAGTTTGAACGAGGACTTAGCAGAAACACTCAGTTTAGCGCACGATTTGGGCCACACTCCTTTCGGTCATGCAGGTGAAGATGCTTTAAATGAATGTATGAGCATTCATGGAGGGTTTGATCACAATTTACAAACATTAAGAATTGTTATGTTTTTAGAAAATAAGTATTTGAAATTTAGTGGCTTAAATCTTTCTGTTGAAACATTAGAGGGACTTTTAAAACACAATGGTCCAGTTGAAGATTTTCATTTAGTTGATGAATTGATAGGTGTTAAAAAATTTAAAAACATGATTAATTTTAATACCTTTCCATCACTAGAGGCTCAAATTTCATCTATATCTGATGATATTGCTTATAATAACCATGACATACAAGATGGCATAAAAGCAAACTTATTTAGATTAGAAGAGTTAGTAGAAATAGATTTTTTTAAAAATATTTATAGAAAATATAAAAAAAAGATTAACAAAAAAAATTACAAGATTGCAACTTACCAGATTATAAGAGACTCAATTGATTTAATGATCAAAGATTTGATAAGTAATACCATCAAAAATCTTAATCAAAATAAAATTAAAAGTAGAAATGATTTGAATAAAACTGATTTTCTTATGGTTGATTTCTCTGATAAAATTAAAAATTCTGATAATGAAATTAGGTATTTTTTAAGGTCTAAAATGTACAATAACAAGAATGTGCTAAATAAAAATAATAAAGGTAAATTAATAATTAAAAGATTGTTTGCCAAAATAAGTAAAAATCCGGCAAAATTTATTTCAAAAGAACATTTATCTAAAAACAAATATCGATCAGTTTCTGATTTTATTTCTGGTATGACTGACAGATATGCTATCAACCTTTATAACGATATCAAATGAACATTTTTGATCAATACTTAGATAAAATAAAAAAAATTATTTTAGATTTATCGAAAAAGGGTAAAATAATTTTGCCAGATAATTTAGATGGAATAAACACAGAAATTCCACCTGAGAAATTTAATTGTGACATTTCTACAAATGTTGCGATGGTTTTGTCAAAAATAAATAAAAAACCTCCTTTAGAATTAGCTGAAATATTAGCAAAGAGTCTTGAAAATGAGGACAAGTCAATAAAAGAGGTATCAATCTTAAAACCCGGATTTATAAATATCAAATTTCAACCTGAGTTTTGGACAAATTTTTCAAAAGAAATCATTAAGAACGCTAAAACATTTGGAATAAATACAAACGAGCAAAAGAAAAATTATTTAATTGAATTTGTTTCTGCCAATCCAACAGGACCTTTACATGTGGGTCATTGCCGAGGTGCTATCTTAGGAGATGTAATTTCAAATGTTTTATCATTTAATAATCATAAAGTTACTAAAGAATATTATGTAAATGACTATGGCAATCAGATAATTAATTTCACAAAATCAGTATATTTTAGAATAAGAGAAATCAAATTTAATGAAACTTTTCCAACAGATAATGAAGATCTTTATCCTGGTGAATATTTGATTGAGTTTGCAAATAATATCATTTCTTCAAATCCAAAAATAGATTTTACTAATTACGATGCAATATCTGAACAATTAACGAGTCTGTCTATAGACGAGGCAATAAAATTAATAAAAAAAAATCTTAGTAGCCTTGGTATAATTCACGATAATTTCGTCAGTGAAAAAAAATTAGTGCTTAATCAGGAAGTTGAAAAAGTAGTAGAAAATCTTCAAAAAAATAAATTTGTTTATAAAGGTAAAATTAAAGCTCCAGCTGGTGAGGATGATAATAATTGGGTTGAAAGAGAACAATTACTTTTCAAATCAACTGATTTTGGTGATGACAAAGATAGAGCATTACAAAAATCTGATGGTGCTTGGACTTATTTTGCTAGTGATGTTGCCTACCATAAAAATAAGTTGGATAGAAAGTTTGACTACTTAATAAATATTTTAGGCGCGGATCATGCGGGTTATATTAAAAGAATTACATCCTCTGTTGATGCTTTATCAAACTCTAAAGGAAAACTTATTTGTAAAGTTAGTCAACTTGTAAAACTTATAAAGGATAAAAAACCATTCAAAATGTCAAAACGTAAAGGTGATTATATAACTGTTGATGATTTGATTAATGAAGTTGGAAAAGATGCTACACGTTTTATCATGTTGAACAGAAGTAATGATGTCGAACTTGATTTTGATTTTGATAATGTAATTGAAAAATCAAAAGACAATCCTTTGTATTATGTACAATATTGTTATGCTCGAATTTCATCTGTTTTTAGACATCTGGAAATAGATTTAAAAAAAGATTTAAAGATTGATGAATATAATTTTGAATATTCTGACCATGAAATAAACATATTAAAAAAAATATCCGAGTGGCCAAAGTGCATCGAAATATCAAGCAAGAAGCTTGAACCACATAGAATTCCAGTTTATCTTTATGAACTAGCCTCTCTCTTTCATTCTTACTGGAACTTGGGAAAAGATAATCCTGAAAAAAGATTTATAAATGAGAATAAGAAGATATCGAATGATAAGTTAGTTTTATTAAAACTTATATCAAATGTTGTTAAATCTGGGATGAATATTGTAGGTGTGTCTGCTCCTGAAAAAATGTAATGTTTAAAGAAATCAAATATATTATTTTTGTTTTTATTATTGGTCTTTTTATTTTTTTTACAGCAAAATATTATTTTTCTGATGCCTATAAAAAAAAATCTTATAGATCACTCAACAATATCGAAAATAAGATAAATACTTACTCAGAAAAATTACCAATTTTAGAAGATGATACGAAAAATATTATTGAATACGTTGAGCAAACAAACAATAAAAAAAAGAAAAAATTTAATTTTTGGAAATTATTAGAAAATAATGAATAAACGTCGATCTTTTATTGTTGGTATCAAATCAATAAAACTTTCAGCAATAGAAAAGTCATTTCTTAGAAAATATAAACCCTGGGGAGTTATCTTATTTACAAGAAATATTAAAAATATTGATCAAACGCTAAAACTCACCACGTCAATAAGAAAATTATTTAAAGATAAAAAATATCCTATTTTAATTGATCAAGAAGGGGGTAAAGTTAATCGGTTAAAAAATATTATATCATTCGATAATTTGACTTCAGAATTTTTTGGAAAAAAATATGTTAAAAATGTAGATGAATTTAAATTTTATTATAAATTATTTATTGATAAAACTTCATATTTATTAAAATCTCTTGGTATTAATATTAATACTTCCCCTGTCTTAGATTTAAGAATTAAAGGTGCATCAAATATCATTGGGAATAGATCTTTTTCCAATAATCCCAAAATTGTATCTAAAATAGGAGATTATTGTATCAATTATTTCCATCAAAATGGTATTGGAACAGTCATAAAGCATATTCCAGGACATGGTCTTGCAAAGGTAGACAGTCACCATTTTACTCCGATGGTGAATAAAAAATTGAGTTATTTAACCAAGAAAGATTTTCTTCCATTTAAAAATAAAAAAACTTTTTTTGCTATGACCGCTCACATAATTTTTACTCAAATTGACAAAGAAAATTGTGTTACTCACTCAAAAAAATTTATTAAATTAATTCGCAATAAAATTGGTTTTAAAGATATTTTGATTTCTGATGATTTATCCATGAAAAGTCTTAAGGGTAATTTAAAGGAAAATACAATCAAAACGTTTAGTGCAGGTTGTAATTTAGCCTTACATTGTAATGGAAATTTAAATGAAATGAAAACTGTAGGAAATAATTCACCATTGATAAATCCTTTTCTTATAAAAAAAACATCACAATTTTACAAAATTTTAAGTTAATATTGATTGATGATTGAAAATGATTCTGAACTTTTTAAAGTAGATGTTGAAAATTATAATGGACCATTAGATGTCCTTTTAGATCTAGCAAAAGCTCAAAAAGTTAATCTTGAAGATATATCTATTACAAAATTAGCAGATCAGTTTCATGATTTTATTACTCAAGAAAAAAAATTAAATTTAGAAATTGCTTCAGAATACTTATTAATGGCAACATGGTTAGCATATTTAAAATCAAAATTACTATTACCAGGCACCCCTGAAGAAGAGTTTAAAGTTCAAGAAGTAGCTGAAAAATTAAAACTTCAACTTAAGAAACTTGAATTAATAAGGTTATTATCTGAACAGATGCTTAAAAGAAAAAGATTAGGAAGAGAAATTAGAACTAGAGGTATGAGAGCAGGCATAAGGCCCATCTACAATAGTGAGTATAAATTAAATTTATTTGACCTCATGAAAACCTATTCCACTATAATTATGACTAAAGATTTTCAGAGAATTAATATTCCAAAATTACCAGTTTTTACAACAGAAGAAGGTATAAAAACTATAAAAGATTTTTTTGGAAAATTAATGGATTGGAAAAAATTAGATGATTTAATACCGAAAAGTTTTAAAAGTGGATCAAAATACAAACGAACCGGTAAAGCAGGAATATTTGCAGGGTCTCTTGAGTTGGTCAAGGAGGGCAACCTAAGCATAAAGCAAGAAAACCTTTTTGATGATATTTATATAAAAGAAAACAAATGATAAAAAAAAAGATTAAGAAAAAAGACAATATTATTAATTTTCCAACTAAATTATCTTCAATCGAAAAGGAAATTGAAGGAATTGTTTTTGCTGCTGCAGAACCATTAGATATTGAAACTATTGAAAATAAGATATCTAAAAAAACGGATGTCGAAAAAATTTTGTTAAAATTACAAGCTGAATATTCAAATCGGGGTATTAACTTAGTTTGCATTTCTAAAAAATGGTCTTTTAGAACCTCACCTAATCTTTCAAATTTAATGACCCAAGAAAAAACTGTTGAAAAAAAACTATCAAAAGCTGCAATAGAAACTCTTGCTATAATTGTTTATCATCAACCAGTTACTCGTGCAGAGATAGAAGAAATAAGAGGTGTAGCTTTTGGAACTAACACCTTAGAAATTTTGATGGAATTAAATTGGGTTAAACCTGGTGGACGAAAAAATGTTCCTGGTCGACCTATTCAATATGTCACGACGGATGATTTTTTAAGCCATTTTAACTTGCAAAAATTATCTGATTTACCAACAGTAGATGAACTTGGAGCTGCAGGTTTAATTGATAGTACCAATATTGATAACGCTATTTTTGGTACTGGAAAATTCTATAAAGAAAAACAAGATGATAAAAAAGAGGACATTTATTCAAATATTGATGAAATGTTAAGTAGCACTCTTGACTCGGATGAGAAGAACTAAGCCTACAAATTAGACTTTTCAATTATTGATAAAAAGGTTATAAGTTTTCTATGAGCATTGGAATTTGGCAAATAGCAATCGTTGTAATACTTGTGGTATTATTATTTGGTAGAGGAAAAATTTCTAGCCTTATGGGCGATGTAGCAAAAGGAATAAAAAGTTTTAAAAAGGGTATGGCATCAGATGTGACTGATGACAATGAACCTAAAAATATTTCTGACGATAATCAAGATTCGAACAAAAAAGAATAAATCACATGCCTACTATTGGTTGGTTTGAGATTTTAATTGTAGTTGCAATAGCTATTGTAGTCTTAGGACCTAAGGACTTTCCGATAATGCTCAAAAAAGTTGGTTCATGGATCGGCTCTGCAAAAAAATATGTCAATAATATTCAAAATGAAGTCTCAAATATTGATCTTGAAGATAATAAAATAGAAAAAAAAGAAGAAAAAAAAGATGAGTCATGACGAAAATGAAGGTGGCTTTGTAAGTCATTTAGCTGAGTTAAGAAAAAGACTAATTCATAGTTTTATTTTTCTAATAATCTTTTTTATAGGATGTTATTTTTTTGCTGAACATCTTTATGGTTTTTTAGTAGAACCATATGCACAAGCGGTTAAAGATGATGGAACTGATAGACGATTAATTTTCACAGCTTTACAAGAAACTTTTCTTACCTATTTGAAAGTATCTTTTTTCACAGCTTTTTTTGTTACTTGTCCATTTATTTTAATGCAGATTTGGAAATTTATTGCTCCTGGTCTTTATAAACATGAAAAAATTGCAATTTTACCTTATTTAGTTTTAACCCCAATCTTATTCTTACTAGGAGGTATGTTGGTTTATTATTTAATAATGCCCCTAGCGATTAAATTCTTTTTATCTTTTGAAAGTTCTGGTCTTTCAACAAATTTACCAATTCAATTAGAAGCAAAAGTAAACGAATATCTTTCATTGGTAATGAAACTTATATTCGCGTTTGGCATAAGTTTTCAATTACCTGTTGTGTTGAGTTTATTAGCGAGGGTAGGGTTAGTTGATTCTGATTTTTTAAAGAAACGAAGAAAATATGTTGTGGTTATTATATTTGCAGCTGCAGCTTTACTCACACCCCCAGATCCCATAACACAAATTGGTTTAGCGATACCTTTATTAATTCTATATGAATTATCAATATTTTCAGTAAAACTTATTGAGAATAAAAATTTAAAAAATTCTGATGCATAACATTAAAGAAATTAGAAAAGATTTTGATGCATTTTCAAAAGCATTAAAAAAAAGATCAATCGATATAGATCTCAATAAACTCAAAAAATTAGATATAGATAATAGAGATTTAATTCAAAAAAAAGAAACATTAGAAAAAGAAAAGAAAGATATTTCAAAAACAAAAGATAAAGCTTTATTTTCTAGGTCAAAAGAAATTACCCAATCTATTGATAAAATTACTGATCAACAATCAAAAATTAAATCAGACTTAGATGAAATTTTATCAAGTATTCCTAATATACCTCATGATGATGTGCCTGTAGGATCTAATGAAAATGAAAATGTTGAATTAACTAAATCGGGTCAGATTCCTAATTTTGAATTTACTCCAAAATCACACTACGAATTAGGTGAAAAGCTTGGCATGTTAGATTTTGATCTTGCCACAAAAACCACCGGTTCAAGATTTGTTTTTGTTAAGAATAAATTAGCATTACTTGAAAGAGCAATTTCAAATTTTATGCTTGATATACATACTTCAAAAAATGGATATGAGGAAATTTCACCACCTTTATTAGCATCAGAAAATACAATGTTCGGAACTGGTCAATTACCTAAATTTGAAAATGATCAATTTGAAGTAAAATTAGAAGAGGGAAGTGGTAGAAAATTTTTAATTCCTACAGCAGAAGTTATTTTAACTAATATTGTAAAAGATAAAATTTTAGATCTTAAAACATTACCGATGAGATTTGTTGCATCTACCCCATGTTTTAGAAAAGAGGCTGGTAGTTATGGTAAAGATACAAAAGGAATGATTAGACAACATCAATTTTATAAAGTTGAATTAGTTAGTATTGTGGAACAAAATAAATGTCTTGAAGAATTAGAGAGAATGACAAATTGTGCCACAGGAATTTTGGATTTGTTAGAGTTACCATATAGAAAAATGATTTTATGTAGTGGAGATATGGGATTTAGTGCAGAAAAAACTTACGATATAGAAGTATGGTTACCTTCAGAAAACAAATATAGAGAAATATCTTCATGTTCATCATGTTCAACTTTTCAAGCAACAAGAATGAAAGCTAGATATAAAAATTCAAATAAAGAAACAGTATTTGTTGGAACGCTTAATGGAAGTGGTTTAGCAGTGGGTAGAACTCTTATTGCCATATTAGAAAATTTTCAGCAAAAGGATGGGTCTATAAGTATTCCAAAAGTGCTTAGACCTTATATGAATAATCTAGAAAAAATTAGTCTGAATTAAAGTTGTTTTAACTTATGAGATAGTATAAAAATTCATTTTTAATTAAGGAGTTTTATGGAAAGTTCAGGAATAGGTCAATTTATACCACTAATACTAATTTTTGTTATTTTTTATTTTTTCTTGATAAGACCACAGCAAAAAAAAGTCAAAGAGCATAAAGCTATGGTCGAGGGTTTAAAAAAAGGTGATAAGATTGTAACTTCAGGCGGTATTACAGGAACCATAACCAGAGTTGTAGACAACGATAAAATAGAAGTTGAGGTTGCTGAAAATGTGACTGTTGAAGTTATCAGAGGTACAGGTGTACAAAGTCTGATGAACTCTCAAGAAGTTAAAAAGTAATTTTGTTAAAGTAAAGTGTTATATTTTTCAAAATTCAGAATAATATCAGTAATATTAATTTCTCTATTTTTTATTTTAATTGCCTCATCAAATTTATTTAAGTTTGAAAATAACTTACTAAATAAGAAAATTAATCTTGGATTAGATCTTCAGGGAGGTTCTTACCTACTACTCGAAATTGATAATAATCCAGTTATTGAGCAAAAAATACAAAATCTTTCAATTACCATTAGAAATTATTTCAAAGACAAAAATATAAGAATTAAAAATTTAAAAATTTTAGGACAAAAATTATCTTTTTCTGTAGATGAAAACTTTAAACAAACTATTCTAGATACGTTTAATGATGAGGAAAGTGAATTAAATCCTTATTATCCAAGATTTAAATCTCATCAATTAGATATCACTGAGGAAAATAATATTTTTTTTGTCAATTATTCAACCCAAGGTATTGTTAAATTAAAAACATCTTCCCAAGATCAAGCATTAGAAATTGTAAGAAGAAGAATTGATGAGATAGGAACTAATGAGCCAAATATTTTAAAAAGAGGAAACGACAGAATTCTTGTTGAATTACCTGGATTAGATGATCCAATGAGAATTAAATCATTGCTTGGTAAAACTGCAAATCTTACATTTAGATTTGTAACTAATAACGATCAAGACTCTTTTGGAGCGGAAAAACTTAGTTATGAAGATGAGTCTGAAGAAGATGCTCTGGTAAGTAAAAGAATTATTTTAAGTGGAGACAATCTGCTAGATGCTCAACCAAGAATGGATAGTGAGACGAATGAAACAGTGGTTACATTTACACTTGATAGAGTTGGAGCTAAAAGATTTGGTAAAGCTACATCGACTGGTATTGGTAAACAATTAGCAATAGTATTGGATGGTAAAATTATAAGTGCACCGGTTATAAGAGATACAATTGCAAGTGGATCAGGTCAAATCAGTGGAGGATTTACTTTTCAATCAGCAACAGATTTAGCTCTTTTATTAAGATCTGGTGCATTACCTGCACCTTTAAATATTATTGAGGAACGAACAGTTGGTCCTGACTTAGGACAAGACTCAATTAATGCAGGGATGATTGCATTAGCAATTGGTTTTGTTTTAGTAATAGTATTTATCTTTGTAAAATATAAGATATTTGGCTTAATTACCAATATAACATTAATACTTAACCTTTTCTTACTCATTGGAATATTGACTATATTCGAGGCGACCTTAACTCTTCCGGGGATCGCTGGAATAATTTTGACAGTTGGTATGGCAGTCGATGCAAATGTTTTAATCTTTGAGAGAATTAAAGAAGAGCTAAAAAATGAAAAAAATAATTTAATAGCTTTTGATAGTGGTTACACAAAATCTAGAACCGCTATACTTGATGCAAATATAACAACACTATTAGCAGCTATTATCTTATTTTTTATGGGCTCAGGTCCAATCAAAGGTTTTTCACTTACACTTGGGATTGGAATATTTACAACATTATTTTCAGTTTATTTCATAGCAAGGTTATTGACTGTTTTGTATGTGTACAGAAACAAAGAAAAAGAAGGTTTAATTTAAATGATTGCTTTTAACAAATATTATAATCAATTTAACATACTCTCTATATCCTTAGTCGTTATTTCTTTATTTTTACTGACTTTCAAAGGTCTTAACTTTGGAATAGATTTTAAGGGCGGAACGTTAATTGAATTAAGGTCAACTGACAGCAAAATTAATGTGTCATCTCTAAGAGATAATTTAAATTCTATGAATTTAGGTGATGTTTCAGTAAAAAATTTTGGCAATGAGACAGACTTTCTTATTAAATTTGAAATTAATAATAACAAAAATATTATTGAGGAAATTAAATCAAATTTAGATAAATCATTTGGCAATACTTTTGATTTTAGAAGAGTTGAAAACGTAGGACCGAAAGTAAGTGCTGAGTTACTTAAATCTGGAGTAATAGCTATCGCAGTGGCATTAACTTTAATGTTAATTTACATTTGGATCAGATTTGAATGGCAATTTAGTTTAGGAGCTATATTAGCTTTGTTTCATGACGTGTTGGTAACCCTAGGTTTATTTTCATTGCTTGGTCTTGAAATCAATTTATCTATTATTGCAGCTGTATTAACTATCGTTGGTTACTCCATGAATGATACAGTGGTTATTTTTGATAGAGTAAGGGAAAATTTAAGAAAATATTCTGACATTAAAATTTACGATTTAACTAATATCTCTATCAATGAAACATTATCTAGAACTTTAATTACATCAATAACGACTTTATTAGCTTTGCTATCAATATTTTTCTTTGGTGGTGAGATACTAAAAGGTTTTTCTTTGGCTATGATATTTGGTGTAATTTTTGGAACTTATTCATCTATCTATATTGCCAATACAGTTTTAGTTAGACTAAGAGTTTCACAAAAAACTGTTTTAAGAGAAGACGAAAGTAATTAATAAAGGTTTTGAGCAGCTACCATAGTAAGCAGCATTGGTATTGACAACAAAGTATTAGTTCTCGAAAATAACATAGCTGTTCTTGCTGACTTGGCTTTTAGATCAGGTTCACACTCAACTATACCTAAAGCTCTTTTTTGATTAGGCCATATTACAAACCACACATTAAATGCCATAACTAGACCTAACCACATTCCAATTCCTATAGCTGTGTGTTTTGGAATGCCAGATCCTATACTTAAAGTCATTGCATCATGCAAATATCCATTAAGACCTGCAAGTGCTAAACCTGATAGAACTGTAAATGCTGCACCCCATCTAAAATAAAATAATGCAGCTGGCGCAATTACTTTACCAATAGCTGGTTTCTGTTCATCTGGAATTTTTGCCATGTTTGGGATTTGAACAAAATTAAAATACCATAACAAGCCAATCCACATTATACCAACTACTACATGCACAAATCTCGCAAACCAACTCCAAAAAAGTGCATCAAAACTAAAACCATCATTTTGATAAAATAAGCCTAAAAATAACAGAACTGCAATGGCTAAAGAAACGTGAATAGTTTTTGATAAAGATGAAAGTAAATTACCCATACATAATTTTATACTGATTTAGAGTGAGATGACAATGGTATTTATTGTAAAAGATTTTTTAAAAACTTACCCGTATAACTTCCATTAACTTTACAAATTTCCTCAGGTTTTCCCTCAGCGATAATTTTTCCACCTTTTACACCACCCTCAGGACCCATATCGACAATATAATCTGCAGTTTTTATGACATCTAAGTTGTGTTCTATAACAACCACTGTGTTACCTAATGAAACAAATGTATGTAAAATTTCTAATAATTTTTTGATGTCGTGTTGGTGAAGACCAGTAGTCGGTTCATCTAAAATGTACATTGTTCTTCCCGTCGATCTTTTTGATAATTCTTTAGCTAATTTAATTCTTTGTGCTTCACCCCCTGATAGAGTTGTAGCTTGTTGACCAATTTTTATATAGCCTAGACCAACTTTTTTTAAAGTTAGCAATTTAGTCTTTATATTTGAAATATTTTCAAAATATTCGCAACCTTCATCAACTGTCATGTTTAAAACATCCGCAATACTTTTATCTTTAAATTTTATCTCTAATGTTTCTCGGTTATATCTGGTTCCTTTACACTCATCACATTGTATATAAACGTCTGGGAGAAAATGCATTTCATAAGTAATAACTCCATCTCCCTCACAAGCTTCACACCTACCTCCTTTGACATTAAAAGAGAACCTTCCTGGTTTATATCCTCTTGTTTTTGACTCAGGTAATCCTGTGAACCAATCTCTAATTGGCCCGAAAGCTCCAGTATAAGTTGCTGGATTTGATCTTGGGGTACGACCAATTGGTGATTGATCAATATCAATTATCTTATCGATTAATTCTGTGCCTTTGAAACCTTTGAATGGTTTTGGAATTTTTCTAGATTTATTATTATTCAAAGTTAAGTTTAATGCGTTGTATAATGTCTGTAAGATTAATGTTGACTTACCACTTCCTGATACACCGGTGACACAAGTTAAACTACCTAAAGGTATTTTTAAATTAACATTATTCAAATTATTACCAGTCGCACCTGTTATTTCGAGAAACCTTCCATTTTTTGCTAATCTTCTTTTCTTGGGAACATCAATTCTTAATTTGTTTGAAAGATATTTTCCTGTGATACTAATTTTATTTTTTGTTATCTCGTCAAAAGTTCCTTGCGCAACAACTTCACCACCTTTGTTTCCCGCTTCAGGACCAAGATCAATAATATGATCTGCATTTTCCATCGTTTCAGTATCATGCTCAACTACTATTACTGTATTTCCTAAATCTCGTAATCTTTTAAGAGCATTGATCAGTTTTACATTATCTTTTTGATGCAAACCAATAGATGGTTCATCTAAAACATATAACACTCCAGTTAAACCAGAGCCAATTTGAGATGCTAAACGGATTCTTTGTGCTTCTCCTCCTGATAAAGTACCAGACTCTCTTGATAATGTTAGATAATCAAGACCAACATTTAAAAGAAAATTTAATCTTTCATTAATTTCTTTGAGGATATGTTCGGCAATTTTGACCTGTCTTTTATCTAAATTGAATTTTAAATTTTCAAACCATTTTGCAGCATCTAAAATTGATTTTTCAGTCACTTCACTAATGTGCAAGCCGTCAATTTTCACACATAATGCCTCATCTTTTAGTCTATGACCATTGCATCTTTCACATTTAGTATCTGACTGGTATTGGGCTATTTCTTCTCTTTTCCAATCACTATCAGTTTCTAAATATCGTCTTTCTAAATTATTTATTACCCCTTCAAATGTCTTCTTATGTGAGTATTTTTCATAACCATCATCATATGAAAATTTTATTTCTTCATCATCAGATCCATAAAGAATGATATCCTTAATTTTTTTTGAAAGTTTTGACCATTTTTCATCTAACGAGAAGCTATAATGTTTTGCTAAAGAAGATAATGTTTGTGCATAATATAGAGTGGTTGTTTTAGCCCAGGGTTCAATAGCACCATCAGCAATACTTTTTTTATGATTTGGTACTACTAAATTTGGATCAACATTTAGTTTAATTCCTATTCCTTCACATTCTTCACAAGCACCAAAAGGACTATTAAATGAAAAAAGTCTTGGCTCAATTTCTTCAATTGTAAAGCCACTTTCAGGACATGCAAATTTAGTTGAAAATATTAATTTTTCTACTTTTCGATATTTTTTCGGTAAGGTTTCATCTTCATATTCAACGAATACTAATCCATTCGCTAAATTGACCGAGGACTCAATACTTTCAGCTAATCTGTTTCCCAAAGATGAATTTAAAACTATTCTATCGACCAGAATGTATATGTCATGCTTAATTTTCTTATTTAATTCAGGAACTTTATCAATATCATAAATTACATCGTCTACTTTGATCTTTCGAAAACCTCTTTTTTTATAATTTAGGATTTCTTTTTTATATTCTCCCTTTCTCCCTCTGACTACTGGAGCGTAAATATATATTGTTGACTTTTTTGGAAGCTCTTTAATTTTATCCACAATCTGTGTAATCGTTTGTGATGTTATTGGTTTACCTGTAAAAGGAGAATAAGGTATACCCGCTCTCGCATATAAAACACGCATGTAATCATATATTTCAGTAACTGTAGCGACAGTTGATCTTGGATTTTTAGAAGTATTTTTTTGCTCTATCGATATTGCTGGGCTCAACCCCTCAATTAAATCAACATTTGGCTTTTTCATTTTATCTAAAAATTGTCTTGCATAAGCGGATAAACTCTCAACATACCTTCTTTGACCTTCTGCATAGACTGTATCAAAAGCTAAAGACGACTTTCCTGATCCTGATAGACCAGTTATGACAACAAATTTATCTTTGGGTATCTCTAAAGAAACATTTTTTAAATTGTGTTCTTTAGCTCCCTTAATAACTATCTTTTTCATCATAATTTTTGTTGCTTTGACTTAATAAAATTAATATTCAGAGTAAATTGTGGTATAGTTCTAATTAACAAATTTAACAAATATTAAAATATTATGGCTGGAAGTTTAAATAAAGTACTTTTAATTGGTCGTTTGGGCGCAGATCCAGAGATCAAACAAATGGTAAATGGCAAAAGTGTTGCACGATTAAGTCTGGCAACAAGTCAATCTTGGAAAGATAAGAATACTGGTGAAAAAAAAGAAAAAACAGAATGGCACCGTATAGTTGTATTCAATGAAGGATTGGTAAATGTTGTTCAACAATATTTAAAAAAGGGAGCCCAAATATATGTTGAAGGACAATTAACGACTCGAAAATGGAAAGATGAGCAGTCTGGTCAAGACAAATACTCGACTGAAATTGTTATTCAAGGATATAACTCATCTTTAACTATGTTAGGTGGAGGTAATTCAGGTGGAAGTATTTCAAATGATAATACTCAATCTAATAATGATGACATGTCACAAATTTCAAATGACATGGATGATGAAATTCCATTTTAATATTTATGCAAAAAACTGAAATTCCTGAGGATAAGAATATAAAATTAATCTCAATGCATGATGAGATGAGCTCATCTTATCTATCTTATGCAATGAGTGTTATAGTCAGTAGAGCACTTCCTGATATACGAGATGGTTTAAAACCAGTTCATAGAAGAATTTTGTATGCGATGTACAAAGGTGGATATGATTGGTCAAAACAATTTAGAAAATCTGCAAGAATTGTTGGAGATGTTATTGGTAAGTATCACCCGCATGGAGATCAGTCAGTTTATGATGCTCTAGTAAGAATGGTTCAGGATTTTTCAATGAGCTTACCTTTAGTTGATGGACAAGGAAATTTTGGATCTATTGATGGCGATCCCGCTGCTGCAATGAGATATACAGAAACTAGATTATCTAAAGTTTCACAATATTTAATTGATGATATCGAAAAGAATACAATTTCATTCAAAAATAATTACGACGAAACGGAGAAAGAACCAACAGTTTTACCAGCTCAATTTCCTAATTTATTAGTAAATGGTGCAGGTGGGATTGCAGTTGGAATGGCAACTAGCATACCACCACATAATCTAGGTGAAATAATTAACGGAACATTAGCTTTAATTGAAAATAAAGATATTAAAATTAAAGATCTTATGAAGCACATACCTGGACCTGATTTTCCAACAGGAGGAGTAATAATTGGAAAAGATATGATCAAACAAGGTTATAACAAAGGCAGAGGTTCTTTTAAAATTAGAGGTGAAATTTCTATAGAAAGTTTAAAAAATGGAAGAGAAAGATTGGTTATCACATCAATTCCTTATCAAGTTAATAAATCTGTTTTGAATGAGAGAATTGCTCAGCTTGTTAGAGAAAAAAAAATTGAGGGTATAAGAGATATAAGAGATGAGTCTAATCGAGAAGGAATCAGAGTTTCAATAGATTTGAGAAGTGGGGTAGAACCCGAAACAGTAAAAAGACAACTTTACAAGAATACACAAATTGAAAGTTCATTTGGATTTAATACACTTGCAATAGTTGATGGCAAACCTGAAACTTGTAACTTAAAAGATTTCTTATCAAATTTTTTATCCTTTAGAGAGGACGTTGTAGTCAAAAAAACAAAATTTGATTTACAAAAAGCAGAAGAGCGAGCACATATCTTAATAGGTTTATCGGTATCAGTTGAAAATTTAGACAAAGTTATCAAAATAATCAGATCATCAAAAAATCCAGAAGATGCAAAGAAATCTCTTTTACAAACCAAATGGAAAATTAATAAGTCAAAAAAATTAATTTCACTTGTAGAAAGTTCAAAATCAAAAACTTTATACTCCTTATCAACTTTACAAGTGAATGCTATTTTAGAATTAAGATTACAAAAACTGACAGCGTTAGGAATAAATGAAATTGAAATAGAAATTAAGAAGTTAGCTGAATTAATTACGAAATATAAAAAAATAATTTCATCTAAAAAAGAATTGTTAAAAGTAATCAGTGAAGAGTTAAAGAATATTAAAGATAAATATTCATCACCTCGAAGAACTAAAATAATTGATGCTGTATTAAATTACGATATAGAAGAAACCATTCAAAAACAATCTGTATTGATTACTGTTACATTGCAGGGTTACATTAAACGTGGATCTTTGAATAGTGTTAAGACACAAAAAAGAGGAGGTAAAGGAAAAACTGGCATGACTACTAGAAACGAAGACTCTGTAGTTCAAACTCTATCAGTTAATACCCATACCTCAGTTTTGTTTTTCTCTACAGAAGGTTTAGTTTATAGAATAAAAGCCTGGAAAATACCTGAGGGATCTTCAGTTTCTAAGGGAAAATCGTTGTTTAATATTCTTCCACTAAAAAACCATCAGTCAATAAGTTCTATTATGCCTTTTCCTGATAATGAATCTGAAATGAAAAATTATCAAATTGTATTTGCTACTGCTCAAGGGAAAATCAGAAAAAATAGTTTAGAGGATTTTTCTTCAATCAATACATCTGGAAAAATTGCAATGAAATTAGACAATAATGATAAAATTGTGGGAGTTAAAATTTGCAAGGATGATCAAGATATAATTTTAAGTACCAAATTAGGAAAATGCATACGTTTTGAGTCTAAAAAATTGAGAGTTTTTAAGGGTAGATCCTCTAAAGGGATTAAAGGTATTGTTTTGTCTCCAAACGATCAAATTGTCTCTCTTTCAATTATAGATAATGATAAATCTAAAAAAAATGGGAAGAAGTCAAAAGATGAGCAATCAGAATTAAAAGCTAAAGAAAAGTTCATATTATCAATAACAGAAAATGGTTTTGGTAAAAAAACTAGTCATACAGAATATAGAGTAACTAATAGAGGTGGGAAGGGAATTATCGGAATTATAAATTCACCAAGAAATGGTAATATCTCATCCTCTTTCCCTGTATATGATGGTGATGAAATACTTATATCGACTAACAAAGGAAGAGTAATACGTGTAGCGGTAAAAGAAATTAGAACTGCGGGTAGAAATACTCAGGGTGTTAGAATTATTAAATTAACTGGAGAAGAAAAAGTTGTTTCAGCTGATAAAATAGATGATAACTTAGTTTAATGAATAAAGTTGCAATCTATCCTGGAACATTTGATCCAATTACGTTTGGCCATATTGATGTTATTAAAAAAGGTTTAAAACTTTTTGATAAGATTGTCGTTGCAGTATCTAACGTTGAAAATAAGGATTATTTATTCGATTCTGATGAACGAATTGAAATTGTAAAAAAAGCTTTATTTTATGATTTGAAACTGAACAAAAAAAAAGTTGTCGTAATTTCTTTTAGCTCTTTAACCACTGAATTATGCAAAAAATATAAATCAAATATTATTTTAAGAGGATTAAGAGCAGTTTCAGATTTTGAATATGAATTTCAACTAGCAGGGATGAATAGAAAATTAAATAAAAATATTGAAACTCTTTTTTTAATGTCTGATGTTGAAAATCAGATTATTTCATCAAGATTTGTTAAAGAAATAGTAAATTTAAAAGGTGATATCAAAAAATTTACTACCAAAAGTACAATTAAATTACTAAAAAGAAAATATGAATAAAATTTTAATAAATATATTTATTTTCTTTTTTTTAACCATAAACCAAGTAATGTCACAGGAGAATATTATGATTTTGAAACTTAAAGATGGAGATGTTAAAATTGAATTATTTGAAGATGTAGCACCTAATCATGTTAAAAGAATTAAAGATTTAGCCAATAGCGGTAAATATGATAATGTTGTTTTTCACAGAGTTATTGATGGTTTCATGGCACAAACTGGTGATGTAAAATTTGGAAATTCATCATCAAGTGATTTTAATTTAAGAATGGCAGGAATGGGAGGATCAGATTTACCAGACTTAAAACAAGAATTTAATAATTTACCTCATGACAGAGGAACTTTATCTATGGCTAGATCACAAGATCCAAATAGTGCAAATAGCCAATTTTTCATTTGTTTTAAACCTGCTCCTTTTCTAGATAACCAATATACAGTTTTTGGAAAAGTGATCGAAGGAATGGAATTTGTTGATAAAATTAAACGTGGTGATGAAAACAATAATGGTGCCGTCACAGATCCAGATAAAATAATTAGTTTTAAATCATTATAATATTTAATGGCATTAAAAGAATTTGCCTTTAAATTATTGAACAAAGATGGCTATGCAAGAGAAGGAATTATAGAAACGCATAGAGGTATTATTAGAACTCCTGCTTTTATGCCAGTTGGAACTCAGGCAACTGTAAAAGCTTGTACGATTGACGATATTAAAAAAACTGGCTCAGATATAATTTTAGCTAATACATATCATTTAATGATCCGTCCAGGAGTTGAACGAATTCAAAACGCTGGCGGATTACATTCCTTTATGAATTGTGATTTACCAATACTTACTGACTCAGGTGGTTTTCAAGTAATGTCTCTTTCAAAATTAAATAAAATAGACCGAGAAAAAGGTGCAATTTTTAACTCTCATGTTGATGGAAAAAAATTTTATTTGAGCCCTGAAGAAAGTATAAAAATTCAACTTGGCTTGAACTCAGATATTGTAATGATCATGGATGAATGTCCAAAGAAAACGGATGACTATGAACTGATTAAAAAATCAATGGAACTATCATTATATTGGGCTGATAGATCCAAAAAAGCCTTTGGAAAAAATCCTCATAAAGCTCTTTTTGGCATAGTCCAAGGAGGTCTTTTTAAAGATTTGAGACTTTTGTCTCTAAAAGGTTTGTTAAATCTAAATTTTGATGGATATGCCATTGGTGGTCTTGCAGTTGGTGAAACACAAGAGGAAATGTTTAAAGTTTTGGATGACATTAAGGAAAATCTTCCAGAAAATAAACCACATTATTTAATGGGTGTAGGCACACCTTCTGATATTTTAGGTGCAGTTAAAAGAGGAATAGACATGTTTGATTGTGTAATGCCGACTAGATCAGGGAGAACAGGTCTGGCTTTTACATGGAATGGAAGAATAAATATTAAAAATAATAAATATCAAAATGACAATTCACCTCTTGATGAAAAGTGTAAAAATTTAAATTTAAACAAATATTCAAAAAATTATTTGAATCATTTATTCAATACTAATGAAATTTTAGGGTCGATGCTTTTAACGTTAAATAATATCAACTTTTATCAAGAATTAATGAGCGAAATAAGAAAAAATATTCAAAAAGGCACTTTTAATGAATTTCATGATAAATACATAGATAAGTTGTGATAAAGAAACTATATGTCTCATCAATTCCTATTTGAAATATTAAAATAAATATGTATATACGAAGTAATTTTGGGCCGTTAGCTCAGTTGGTAGAGCAATTCCCTTTTAAGGAATGGGTCGATGGTTCGAGTCCATCACGGCTCACCATCAATTAATACTTATATTTTAATTGGTGGGTAATCCAGAATTATACTATTTGTCCACTCATTTATTTTTTTAATGCGATTGTCAGGTGATGGGTGTGTACTAAGAAATTCAGATTGTTTTTTTCCCTTACTAAATTTTTTCATTCTTTCCCAAATTTTAGGTGTTTCTCTTATATCGTAACCAGACAAAGAGGCAAAAATCATACCCAAATAGTCAGCTTCAGTTTCTTGCTTTCTATTGAAAGGGTTCATTATACCTAGTTGAGAGACCATACCAATAGTATTCATACCTGTTGTTCTATTAACTTGAGATAATTTTCCACCAGATAATATATCAATAACATTTGTCCCTACGTTTAAAACAACACCTCTGCTCGCTCGTTCTACGGAGTGTTTTGCTACAGCATGTGCAATTTCATGGCCCATGACAGCAGCTAATCCATCAGTATTTTTGGTGACTTCTAATATGCCTGAAAAAACTGCTATTTTACCTCCTGGCATACAAAATGCATTTCTCATATTTTTTTTATCGATTAATATATATTCCCAATCAAAACCAACTGTCGGATCATCAAGTTTTGATTGATAAAAATATTCTCCTATAGAATTTTCCATTCTTTTGCCAATTTCTTTAATTTGATTAAGTTTTGGTCCTGTTATTAATTTTTCTTTTTCCTTAATTTTTTCAAAAATTTGGGCTGCCTGAGCATTTAATTTAGCTTCAGGGATTAGTTTTAATTGTTTTCGATCAGTGATTGGTGCAGTAGCACATGAATTCAGAGCTAAACTACAACAAGTACAACCAACATAAGTTAAGAATTTTCTTCTATCCATTTTTAATTATCATTGATAATATATTTTAAAATGAATCTAAATAATAAAATATTAGTATTTTTATTTATTATTGCGATTTCTTTTGTAGTTTACTCTAGTTTTAAATAAATTTTATGAAAAAGAATAAAAAAAAACGATCACTTACTCTTATTCTTAGAAATTATTTTATAACGGGTGTAGTGGTATTAATTCCTATTGGTTTTACTTTATATTTAAGTAAAATTTTAATAGGCATTTCTTCTAAAATAATTCCAGAAAATATAAATCCTAATAACTACTTACCTTTTGCCATACCTGGAATAGAAATAATTATTTCTGTAGCATTTATAACAATTGTTGGGGGATTATCATTATCCTTTTTAGGTAAACGAATTCTCAAACTTATTGATGATCTATTTAAAAGAATTCCTGTTTTAAGGACTATTTATTCGGCAATAGTACAAATGACCGAGACATTTTCTAATAAAGATGACAATGATAAAAAAAGTGTTGTTTTAGTAGAATACCCAAGAAAAGGTGTTTGGGCTGTTGGATTTGCAACAAAAGAAAATAAAGGTGAAATGGCTGAAAAAACAAATAAAAAATTAATAAACGTATTTGTTCCAACTACACCAAATCCTACAAGTGGTTTTTTACTAATGTTTCCTATAGATGAAGTTATATATCTGAATATGACATTTGAAGAGGCATCCAAATTTATTGTTTCTGCAGGAACATCCACAGGTAAGAATTAAGCTATATCGTTAATTATATCTGCACGATCATATAATTTAATTAATGGTTTAAATCTCCCTATATCCTCTTTTTCATTTTCAATTCTTTTAATTTCTTTTTCAGCTAAAATAAAAAGATTATGATTATGTATTGGATCTGCCAATTTAAAGTTTTTTATTCCACTTTGTTTAAAACCAAGAATATCTCCAAAACCTCTTAATTTCATATCCTCTTCAGATATTTTAAATCCATCATTAGAGTCTTTTAATATATTAATTCTTTTTTTAGCATTTTCACTTAGATTTGACTTAAACATTAATACACATGAAGACTCTTTGTTGCCTCTTCCAACTCTACCTCTAAGTTGATGTAATTGAGACAAACCAAACTTATTTGCATTTTCTATTATAATTACATTTGCATTAGGAAAATCTATACCAACTTCAATGATAGTAGTAGAAACTAATATCTTAAATTCATTTCTTAAAAATTTGTTTAAGATTTCCTCTTTTTCCTCAATGGTTGTTTTTCCATGGAGTAAATAAACCTCATTTGGAAAAATTTTTTTTAGATATTCAGACTTTTTAATCGCTGAAGAATGATCAATTTTTTTTGACTCTTCTATAAGAGGGCATACCCAAAAAATTTGATTTCCAAGTTGTATTTCTTTCTTGATGAATTTAATTACATCCTCAATCTTACTTTCAATTTTACTATAAGTTTTTACAGGTTTTCGGTTATTCGGTTTTTCTCGTATAATTGAAAGATCCATATCTCCGTAAATAGTCATTGTTAAAGTACGTGGAATTGGTGTTGCTGTCATTAAAAGAACATCACAATCTTTCCCAGCTTTATCAGATAATTTTTTTCTCTGACTAACTCCAAATTTGTGTTGTTCATCAATTATTATTAAACCTAGTTTTTTGAATTCTACTTTTTTTTGAAATAAGGCATGTGTTCCAAAAATAATATCAATTTCTTTTTTAAGAAGTTTATTTAAAATTTTTTTCTTATCTTTGTATGATGATTTTCCAGAAAGTAATTCTATCTTAATATTTTTTGGATATATTTTTTTTGCTAATAAAAAATGCTGTCTTGCTAATATTTCGGTAGGAGCCATTACTGCTACTTGAAAATCAGAACTGATGGTATTGAATGCAGATAATAACGCTACAATTGTTTTACCACTACCAACATCACCCTGAAGTAATCTGAACATCTTGTTATCTGAGCACAAATCTTTGTTAATCTCATTTAATGTTTTAGTTTGATCATTGGTTAAGAAAAAATCTAATTTTGATATTATTTCACCTTGTTTTTTAATATCGAATTTTTTCTTTGTTTTTTTTATTTTTTTGATCTTTTTTCTAATTTCTGAATTAACTAAAAAAGTTGAAAAAATTTCATCAAAAGCAAGTCTTTGATAGAAATTTTCCTTGAATTTACCAATGTTTTCTGGATCGTGTAATTTTTTGATTGAGTCATTCCAACCAATATTACCAAAATTTTTTAATATATCTTTTGAGTGCCACTCATCAATCTGAGGTAAATTTTTAATAATTTGAAATATTATTTTATTATAAACCTTTTCACTAATTCCCTCAGTTAATGAATAGGTATTATGCTTTTGTTTTATTATAGATGAGTCTTCTGAAATATATTTAGGATTTGTTAATTGATATTTATTTCGAAAGTATTTAATTCTACCACTAATTGTTACTTCTTTTCCAATAGGTAATATTTTTCTAATATATCCTTCGTAACTATTAAAAAAAACACAATCTATTTCACCAGTTTCATCTTTGCATAAAACTCGATTTGGTAAGTTTCTTACTCTTGGAAATGAATATTTTTGAGGAATTATAGTTATAGTTTGTATCTCATCTATTTTTAAATCTTTAATTTTTGAAGATAAACTTCGATCTGTATAAGATTTTGGTAATTTCCATAACAGATCAAAAATACTATTAATTTTTTTTCTTTTTAATAAATTTGATGTTTTTAAACCAACACCTTTTATAGATTTAAGGTCAGATAATAAATATTCATAATTTCTTTTAATATCCATAAACTAATATTATATTCCTATTATGACCGCTGATATAGAACAAATTAAAAAAAAGATTATTTACCGATCAAATTACCGCGGCACTAAAGAAATGGATAAACTTTT
>Ga0207985_1000065_pt1 | contig 25504 bp, 40 predicted proteins | sample ETNtaG_3_FD_185761 | JGI IMG/M metagenome (GOLD analysis project Ga0207985, IMG submission 185761) | Marine microbial and viral communities from oxygen minimum zone, Eastern Pacific Ocean - ETNP201302SV84 (SPAdes) (version 2) | ecosystem: Environmental > Aquatic > Marine > Unclassified ...
GGTAAGTCTCCTGCTACCTTTGAAAGAGTTCTTCTGGGCATTACAAAAGCATCTCTTGCAACTAACTCCTTCATCTCTGCAGCATCATTTCAGGAAACCACAAGAGTACTGACTGAGGCTGCTGTAACAGGAAAGCAAGACCAACTTAGAGGATTGAAAGAAAATGTTGTTGTTGGAAGGTTGATACCTGCTGGAACAGGTATGGACTTTCATGACAAACTCAAATCTAGGTCTCCTGGTGATGATGAGTATACTCTTACATCTGAGGAAATGATGGCTGCACTTACTCAAGAAGTCCAAGAAGCAGAGGAAACAATTAATGATGAGGATAAACCAGTTGACAATCCTGAATGAGACTATAGAATCAGCGAACTTAAAAGGTTAATAATTTATGGCAACAGTAAATCAATTAGTTAGAAAGTCTAGGAAACCAAAAACTAGGAAAACTGATGTGCCTGCTCTAAAGGGCTGCCCTCAAAGAAGAGGTGTTTGCACTCGTGTTTATACGACAACCCCAAAAAAACCTAACTCTGCTTTGCGCAAAGTTTGTCGTGTAAGACTTACAAGTGGGTTTGAAGTTACTTCATACATTGGTGGTGAGGGTCATAACCTACAAGAACACTCATTAGTCTTGATTAGAGGTGGCAGAGTTAAAGATTTACCAGGTGTTAGGTACCATACTGTGAGGGGTACATTGGATACTTCTGGTGTTGCAAATCGCAAACAAAGAAGATCAAAATACGGGGCAAAAAAAGGTAAGTAAGAATGCCCAGAAGAAGAAGTCCAGAAAAAAGAAAAATCCTTCCTGATCCAAAATACAAAGACATAGTTGTTGCTAAGTTTATGAATAATTTAATGAAGGATGGTAAAAAATCTGTTGCAGAAAAAATTGTTTATGGAGCATTTGATAAAATTCATGCTAACGAAAATAATGATCCAATAGATGTCTTTAACAAAGCTATTTCCGAGGTTGGACCAGTTGTGGAAGTTAAATCAAGACGTGTAGGTGGCGCAACTTATCAGGTTCCCATTGAAGTGAGACCCTCTAGAAAACAAGCACTTGCTATGAGGTGGATTGTAGAAGCTGCTCGAAAAAGATCTGAGAAATCAATGGCACTCAGGCTTGCCGGAGAGTTACAAGATGCCTCACAAGGAAAAGGCGCAGCTATCAAAAAAAGGGAAGATGTTCATAAGATGGCAGAGGCTAATAAAGCATTTGCCCATTTTAGGTTTTAAAGATGCCAAGAGAAACAGAATTAAACAAATATAGAAACATTGGTATTTGTGCTCATGTTGATGCTGGTAAGACAACAACAACCGAACGAGTTCTATTTTATACAGGACTTTCTCATAAAATTGGAGAAGTACATGATGGTGCTGCCACCATGGATTGGATGGAGCAAGAGCAAGAAAGGGGAATTACAATTACATCTGCTGCAACGACTTGCTTTTGGAGTGGTATGGAGCAGCAGTTTCCAAAACATAGAATTAACATTATCGACACACCAGGTCACGTCGATTTCACTATTGAAGTTGAAAGATCACTGAGGGTTTTAGACGGAGCAGTTGTAGTATTTTGTGGTACTTCTGGAGTAGAACCTCAGTCTGAAACAGTTTGGAGGCAGGCAAATAGGTATGAAGTTCCAAGAATTGTCTTTGTTAATAAAATGGATAGAGCAGGGGCTGATTTTGAGAGAGTTGTTGGTCAAATAAAGGAAAGACTTGGAGCAAACATTGTTCCGATCCAATTGAACATAGGTACTGAAGAAAATTTCAAAGGTGTAATCGATTTAATAAGAATGAAAGCAATATATTGGAATGAAGATGATCAAGGTTTAACTTTTGATCTTGCTGATATACCTGCTGAACTTCTAGATAAATCTAATGATTTGAGAGAAAAAATGCTTGAAACTGCAGCTGAAGCATCTGAAGAGTTAATGGAAGCATATCTTGAATCAGGTGAGCTTACTGAACTTCAAATTAAAGAAGGATTAAGAATAAGGAGTTTAAGTAATGAAATTGTTCTAGCAATGTGTGGCTCAGCATTTAAAAATAAAGGTGTGCAAGCAGTTCTAGATGCTGTTATCGATTTTCTTCCTGCTCCTGATGAGGTAAAAGCAATTAGAGGTGTCTCCCCTGATGATTTAGAAAAAGAAGATTCAAGATCTTCATCAGATGATGAACCTTTCTCTGCACTTGCCTTTAAAATTGCAACAGACCCATTTGTAGGTACACTTACTTTCATCCGGGTCTACTCTGGAGTGCTTTCAGTTGGAGATGGCGTTGTAAATTCCACAAAAAGTAAAAAAGAAAGAGTGGGCAGAATGGTTCAGATGCATTCAAATAGCAGAAACGAAATTAAAGAAGTAAGAGCAGGAGACATTGCTGCCTGCATAGGTTTAAAAGATATTACAACAGGAGATACTATATGTGATCTTAAAAATCAGATAGTACTTGAAAGGATGGACTTTCCTGAACCGGTGATATCTGTTGCAGTTGAACCTAAATCAAAGCCTGATCAAGAAAAAATGTCACTCGCACTTGGTAAATTAGCTCAGGAAGATCCCTCATTTAGGGTACACACTGATGAAGAGTCAGGACAAACTATTATTTCAGGAATGGGTGAACTTCATTTAGATGTTCTGGTAGATAGAATGAAAAGAGAATTTTCTGTAGAAGCAAATATTGGTAAACCGCAAGTTGCCTATAGAGAGACAATCAAAGATACCATTGAAATAGAAGGCAAATTTGTTCGTCAAAGTGGGGGAAGAGGTCAGTATGGGCATGTTTGGTTAAAGTTGGAACCTCTAGGATTAGATGATGAATACGAATTTGTTGATAAAATTGTCGGAGGAGTTATCCCAAAAGAGTATATTCCTGCCGTTGACAAAGGTATTCAAGAACAAATGCAAAATGGTGTAATTGCGGGATATCCTTTACTTGCCTTAAAAGCAACTCTATTTGATGGTTCATTCCATGATGTTGATTCAAGTGAAATGGCATTTAAGATTGCTGGATCAATGGCATTGAAAGAAGGAGCAAACAAAGCAAACCCCGTTCTTCTTGAACCAGTCATGAAAGTTGAAGTGGTCACCCCGGAAGAACATATGGGTGATGTTGTGGGTGATCTTAATAGAAGAAGAGGAATCATTTTGGGTATGGATGAGATACCATCTGGAAAAACTGTTCAAGCTGAAGTGCCTCTTGCTGAGATGTTTGGGTACGCAACAGATTTAAGATCACAAACACAAGGAAGAGCAAGTTTTTCAATGGAATTCTTAAAATATTCTGATGTTCCAAATAATATTGCAGAGCAACTAAAAACTGCTTGATTTAAAGTCCAAAACTAATTTTATATTTTGGTTGACATTGTTATTAAAAGAGACCAAAATACGGCACATTTTGCTTATAAAGCTAGGTGTTTAGAGGAATTACTTAATGAAAAATCAATCCTTAAGAATAAAGTTAAAAGCTTTTGATTATAGACTTATAGATGCCTCCACTAAACAAATTGTTGAAACTGCAAAAAAAACTGGTGCTTTGGTCAGGGGTCCGATTCCATTGCCAGTAAAAAAAGAGAGGACCACCGTGTTGATATCACCGCATAAGGATAAAGATGCACGTGATCAATACGAAATTAGAACTTATAAAAGGCTTCTTGACATAATTGAGCCAACAGATAAAACAGTTGATGCTCTAATGAAGTTGGATCTTTCTGCAGGTGTAGATGTCCAAATCAAATATAGTTAGAAGTTAAAACGCTTTTTGCGGCCATAGAGGGTTAAAAGCCCCGTAATAAGGAGAAAAAAATTGAGTTTAGGCTTAATTGGTAAAAAATCTGGAATGTCTCGTCTTTTTCAGGAAGATGGTGATTCGATACCTGTCACATTAATATCTGTTTTTGGTAATTATATTGCAGATATAAAAACTGAGGATAGAGATGGGTATTCGTCTGTTGTTGTTTTAAAGCAATCGAACAATAAGAGATATTTAAAAAAATCTCATAAAGAATTTTTTAAAAAAACTAACTTAAAACCTGGCTCTTTATCTGAATTCAGAACTCAGAATGTTTCAGACGTAAAAATTGGTGACCAGTTATCAGCAGGTATTTTTGAAAAAGGCCAATTTGTTGATGTGACTGGAACATCTAAAGGTAAGGGTTATGCAGGTGTAATTAAAAGACATAATTTTCGAATGCAAGATGCAACTCATGGTAATTCTCTCTCCCACCGTGCACATGGTTCAATTGGTCAATGTCAAACACCTGGAAGAGTTTGGAAAGGAAAAAAGATGTCAGGACAGATGGGGAATGTGCAAAAAACTGTTCAAAATTTAGAAATCATTGATATTGACAACAAAAATAATTTGTTAGTACTAAAGGGATCAGTACCAGGTGCCAATGGATCAGAAATAAGAATTAAGCCTTCGGTCAAGAAATGAAAATAAGTGTAGTCACAACTTCCAAATCTAAACAAAAAGACTTAGTTCTTTCTGACTCATTTTTAAAAGATTATAACGAAACTTTAATTCATCAGGCAGTTACCACCTACCTAGCTGGTATGCGTCAAGGTTCTCATAAGCAAAAGAATAGATCTGAAGTTAGAGGTGGTGGAAGAAAGCCCTACAGACAAAAAGGGACAGGACGAGCAAGAGCTGGAACTAACACCAGCCCTATCTGGAGAGGAGGGGGTGTCACCTTTGCTGCCAGACCACGAGATTATTCAAAGAAAATTAACAAGAAAATGTATAAAGCTGCACTTAGATCAATTTTTTCAGAATTATTGCGTCAAAAAAAATTAATTGCAGTTGAACATCCAAAAATATCAAAACCTAAAACCAAAGAAATGATAAATTTTTTGAAAAAAATCTCACTTGATAGTGTTCTTTTGATAGTTGATGAGTTAGACAAGAATCTTTATTTATCATCGAGAAATATTCCTAATGTAGATGTTGTAATGCCATCTCAAATTAATCCATTAATACTTTTAAAGGCAAAAAATGTTGCTGTAACACCAGCTGCTTTTAAAGTATTGGAGAATTTAATATGACTATGAATATTTACAAAGTAATTAAGGGTCCGCATATTACTGAGCAGTCATCTATACTTAATCAAGAGTTAAAACAAATAGTTTTTAAAGTTGATCCACGTGCCTGCAAAAGAGAGATAAAGAATGCAGTGGAGTCACTTTTTGAAGTTAAAGTTGAGAAAGTTACAACATCATTGCAAAAAGGCAAAACAAAAAGGAATCGATTTGGTAAATATAAAAAATCTAATTTTAAAAAGGCTTATGTCACTTTATCTAAAGATTCAGATATTCAATTTGAGGGGGTAGGATAATGGGAGTTAGAAAAGCAAACCCAACAAGTCCAGGAAGAAGATTTGTTATTTCACTTGAAAAAAATCATCTTTACAAAGGAAGACCTCTAAAAAAGTTAACAGAAAAAAAGACCAAAAAGGGTGGTAGAAATAACAATGGAAGAATTACAGTAAGACATCAGGGTGGAGGACACAAACAGAACTATAGAATTATTGATTTTAAAAGAAATAAGTTTGACATATCTGCAACGGTTGAAAGAATTGAATACGATCCTAACAGGTCAGCTCACATTGCTCTGCTGAAATATGATGATGGTGAGAGGAGATATATCATTTGCCCAAATAAATTATCTGTAGGATCTCGAGTAATCTCTTCTCAGAATGAAGTTGACATCAAAAATGGAAACTCAATGATCCTTAAAAATATTCCACTTGGATCGAATGTTCATTGTGTTGAAATGAAACCTGGAAAAGGAGCTCAAATTGCTCGAAGCGCAGGAACATCTGCTCGACTTGTTGCTAAAGAGGGAATTTATTCAACTTTGCGGCTGCAGTCTGGTGAAATGAGAAAAATTCTTTCAGATTGCAGAGCAACATTAGGTGTCGTTTCAAATCAAGAAAATAATTTGAAATCAATTGGAAAAGCAGGTGCTAACAGATGGAGAGGAAAAAGACCAACTGTTCGAGGAGTAGCTATGAATCCCATTGATCATCCACATGGTGGTGGTGAAGGACGAACTTCGGGAGGTCGTCATCCGTCAACACCATGGGGGGTTCCAACTAAGGGATATAAAACTAGGAAGAATTCAAGATCAGATGATCTTATTGTTAGAAGAAGAGGGAAAAGGAAGTAATTATGCCTAGATCTCTAAAAAAAGGACCCTTTATAGATTTATCTCTTCAGAAAAAAGTTGATGCTGCTATAAAAAATAATGATAAAAAACCTATTAAAACATGGTCAAGAAGATCGATGATTTCACCACAAATGGTTGGTCTCACAATAAGTGTTCATAATGGTAGAGCTCATGTTCCTGTATTTATTAACGAGGATATGGTTGGGCATAAACTAGGTGAGTTTGTTTTAACAAGAACCTTTAAAATGCATTCCGGAGATAGAAAGGCAAAGTAATGGAAACAAGAGCATATTTAAAAGGAACCAGATTATCACCACAGAAAGCCGGTCTGGTAGCAGATGTGATTCGTGGAAAAAATGTTGACGAAGCAATGAGTTTCTTGGAATTTAGCAAAAAGAAAGCTTCAATGGTTATAAGAAAACTTCTTGAATCAGCAATTGCAAATGCTGAGCACAATAATAATGCTGATATCGATAAATTATTAATCAAATCAATTATTGTTAACCAGGGTATGAGACTCAAAAGAATCAAGCCTAGAGCAAGAGGAAGAGCTGATAGGATCACAAAACCTACTTGCCACATTGAGATTATTCTCACGGATGGAGAAACATAATGGGACAGAAAGTTCATCCAATTGGAATGAGACTTGGCATTATTAAAAGTCACAATTCAAATTGGTATGCAAAAGGTAAAGACTATTCTAAATTCTTAATCGAGGATTTAAAGGTAAGAGAGTTTCTTGACACTAGGTTGAAATTCTCTTCAATTAGTAGAGTTGAGCTTAATAGAAATGCCCAAGACTTTGTGGTAAACATTCATACCTCAAGACCTGGGATTATTATTGGTAAGAAGGGTGAAGAAATTGAAAACTTAAAAAAGCATATTAAAACTATCGTCAATCTTCCAACTCAGATCAATATCAAAGAAGTAAGAAAACCTGACTTGGATGCAAAAATTTTAGCTGAATCAGTTGCACAACAACTGGAAAGAAGAGTTCAATTTAGAAGGGCTATGAAAAGAGCAGTTCAAGGAGCATTAAGACAAAGTGCTAAAGGAGTTCGAATTGAGGTTTCTGGACGACTAAATGGTGCGGAAATTGCTAGGACTGAGTGGTATAGAGAGGGAAGAGTACCACTTCATACTCTAAGGGGTGATGTTGACTATGGAACTGCAGAAGCACTTACTACTTACGGAATAATTGGTGTAAAAGTATGGGTCTACAAAGGTGAAATCATTGGAGACCCAATAAAAGATAAGGCAAATAGTTAAGATGTTACAACCAAAGCAAACAAAATATAGAAAAATGCACAAGGGACGAAATAGAGGCCTTGCTCAAAATGGCAATACTATTGATTTTGGGAGGTTTGGACTGGTTGCACAAACTCGAGGCAGGATTACATCAAGACAAATTGAGTCCGCAAGAAGAGCTATGACAAGGTACGTAAAAAGAGGAGGAAATATTTGGATAAGAATATTTCCTGACAAACCTATTACCAAAAAACCCCTTGAGACAAGGATGGGTAAAGGTAAAGGCAATGTTGAGTATTGGGTAGCTCTCGTTCAACCAGGAAAGGTTTTATATGAAATGTCAGGAGTTAGTGAAGAAGTTGCAAGAGAAGCATTTAGACTTGCTGGAGCAAAATTACCTGTCAAAACCGTATTTAGGGAAAAAGAAAACTGATTATGAATAAAGAATTAGAAAAACTTAGGAAATTATCTGATGATCAACTGAAGAAGACGTTGGAAGATCACTATTCAGAGCAGTTTCAGGACATGATAAAACTGAAAACAGGACAATTGGACCAATCTAATAAAATAAAACTACACAGAAAATCAATTGCAAGAATTAAAACAATTTTAAATGAGAGAGATTCAGGAGTGTCTTCAAATGAAAACTAAAAATCCAAGAGTCCTCACTGGAGAAGTTGTAAGCAATAAAGGCAACAAAACTATTGTTGTCAAAGTTGAGAGAAAAGTGAAGCATCCTTTGTACGGAAAGATAATGAGACGTTCATCAAAAGTTCATGCACATGACGAATCTAACATTGCAAATGTAGGTGACATTGTCTCAGTTCGTGAATGTAAACCTTTCTCAAAAAAGAAAACATGGGTGCTTGATGAATCATCAACCACGGAGAGTGAATCATGATTCAAATGCAATCAACACTCAATATTGCTGATAATAGTGGGGCTAGGTCAGTAATGTGTATCAAGGTACTTGGTGGGTCTAAAAGACGTTATGCAAATATTGGAGATATCATTAAAGTTGCAGTAAAAGAGGCAATACCAACTGGCAAAGTTAAAAAAGGGCAAGTGGTTAATGCACTAATTGTGAGAACAAAGAATGGAGTCAGACGGAAAGATGGCTCTTTAATTAAGTTTGATGAGAATGCAGCTGTATTACTTAATCAACAGAATGCACCGATCGGTACCAGAGTTTTTGGCCCCGTAACAAGAGAATTACGATCTGGTAGTTTCATGAAGATTCTATCCCTTGCTCCGGAGGTTCTCTAATGACATTAAAAAGTAAAATTAAAACTAAACTTCGAGAGGGAGATGAAGTGATTGTTCTTGCTGGCAGAGATGTTGGTAAGACAGGAAATATTCTTAAGATTGCAGGGAAGAATAAAGCACTTGTTTCTGGGATAAATATGGTCAAGAAGCATACTAAACCAAATCCTCAGTTGGGTGTGACAGGTGGAATTGAAGAAAAAGAATCACCTATAGATTTATCGAATCTATCTTTTTGGGATTCTAAGAAGAAAATCAAAGAAAAAATCATTTATAAACTTGATGAAAAATCTGGAAAAAAAACAAGGATATTTCAAAGTACGGGAAAGAAGGTAGATTAAGAAATGTCAATCTTGAGAGATAAATATCATAAAGAGATTATTCCAAGTCTGAAAGAAAGATTGGGGACCGATAATGTCATGGCTCTTCCCAAACTAAAAAAGATAGTCATTAACATGGGTGTTGGAGAGGCAATAAATGATAAAAAACATCTCACTTCTGCTGTAAGTGATTTAGAAGCTATTTCAGGACAAAAACCCATAATAACAAATGCTAGGAAATCGGTTGCCAGTTTTAAAATCAGAGAGGGATGGCCATTAGGTTGTAAAGTAACTCTCCGGGGAAATAGAATGTATGAGTTTGTTGATAGACTTATTAATATTGCGATTCCTCGTGAGAGAGACTTTAGAGGTTTAAACCCCAAATCTTTTGATAATCAGGGAAATTATAGTTTTGGTATTAGAGAACAAATCATTTTTCCGGAGATTAACTACGATAATATCGATCAAATTCGTGGCATGGATATTTGTATAAATATTTCTGCTAAAACTAAAGATGAAGCAAAGGTTTTACTAGAAGAACTTAAGTTTCCATTTAAACAATAAATAATATGACCAGAAAATCAATAATAGCTCGAGAGAATAAAAAGATTAAAACCGTAGCTAAATATGCAAAAAAAAGAGCCGTGTTGAAGGCTGAGTTCTTAAATGTAAATAACTCTGATGAGGTGAGGTTTGCTGCTTATGAAAAACTTCAAAAATTGCCAAGGAATTCAAGTCCTTCTCGGGTAACTAGAAGATGTAAATTGACAGGAAGACCCCATGCGGTTTATAGGAAGTTCGGTTTAAGTAGAATTAAATTAAGGGAAGCCGCAATGCGTGGAGATGTTCCCGGATTGGTAAAGTCAAGTTGGTAAGAATATGAGTATGCAAGACCCTATTTCAGATTGTTTAAACATAATAAGGAACGGATTAATGCGTCATAAAGATGAAGTATTGTTTCCTTATTCAAAATTGAAACATGATTTAGTTAATGTCCTTGTTGATGAGGGATATTTATTATCTGCTGAAAAGGTTTCTGTGGATAGCAAAAATTTTGTAAGTGTTGGTTTGAAGTATTTCGATGGCCAACCAGTCATTAAAAATCTTGAAAGAATTTCAAGACCAGGATTACGCAAGTATGAGGGTGTTAAAGATTTAAAAGAAGTTAATGCTGGATTGGGTATATATATTCTTACAACGAATCAAGGTTTGATGACTGACAAAAAAGCAAGATCACAAAATATTGGTGGTGAAGTATTGGTTAGGATTTTTTAAGATGTCTAGGGTTGCAAAAAAAATAATAAATATACCAGAAGGAGTAAATGTTTCTCTAACTGGTAATGATGTTAGCGTTAATAGTGCTAAAGGAACTTTAAATTTTGTTTTAACAAAGGAAGTTTCTCTAAAGATTGATGCAAATGAGATTTCTGTTATGTCATCAGATAATCAAGAATCAATTGCAATGGCTGGCACAACTCGATCAATCATTAACAATATGATTATTGGTCTGTCAAAAGGGTATGAAAAAAAGCTGGAATTAGTTGGTGTTGGATATAGAGCAAAAGCATCAGGAAAAACTCTTGATCTTACACTGGGTTTTTCACATCCCATTAAATATGAATTACCTGAATCAGTAAGTGTTGAAACTCCATCTCAGACCGAAATTGTGTTAAAAAGTTTTGATAAACAAGCACTCGGACAAACTGCTGCAGAAATTAGAGCTTTTAGACCTCCTGAACCATATAAAGGAAAAGGTGTGAGGTATTCGGATGAAAGAATTAAGAGAAAAGAAGCTAAAAAGGCTGCCGGGGGAGCATAAATGAATAAAAATCAATCAAGATTGCGAAGAGCAAAAAGAACTAGAATGAATTTTAAATTTCAATCCCTTCCAAGATTGACTGTTTTTAAGTCATCTAAGCATCTTTATGCTCAAGTTATTGAGCCAGATGGCAATAAAGTTATAACCTCTGCATCATCACATGATAAATCGATTTCAGAAAAGACAAGCAATCTTAAAACTGCAAAAAAAATAGGACAATTGATTGCAGAAAGAACACTGGAAAATGGTATTAAAAAAGTTGTATTTGATAGATCTGGCTATCTTTATCATGGGAAAATTAAAATGATTGCAGAATCAGCTCGTTCATCAGGATTGGAGATCTAAGTATGGCAAAAGATTTAAACACAAACTCGCAACAAGCAGACCTACTAGAGGAAAAGTTAGTTCAAGTAAACCGTGTTGCAAAAGTTGTTAAAGGAGGGCGAGTTTTCGGTTTCACTGCTTTAACTGTTGTTGGTGATGGTAAAGGAAGAGTTGGTTTTGGAAGAGGTAAAGCAAAAGAAGTACCTATAGCCATTCAAAAAGCTATGGAAAATGCCAGAAGAAATATGATTGATGTTGATCTCAATGGATCTACAATTTGGTATCCAGTCAAAGCTAAACATGGCTCAGCAAAAGTTTACATGCAACCTGCATCTGAGGGTACTGGTATTATTGCAGGTGGTGCGATGCGGGCAGTACTTGAGCTCGTAGGGGTTCAAAATGTTTTAGCAAAATGTTATGGATCTACAAATCCGGTAAACGTCGTCATGGCAACAATCAATGGATTAAAAGCAATTGAATCTCCTGAAAGGGTTGCTAAAAGACGTGGTAAAAGTGTTGAGGAAATTTTATGAATAAAAAAACAATGATAAAAATCAAACTTGTTAAAAGTCCAATTGGAAGAAATTCCAATCATAAACTTTGTGTGAAAGGTTTAGGATTTAAAAAACTTAATCAAATAGTAGAAATCCAAGATACGCAAAGCAACAAAGGAATGATCAATAAAATTTCTGACATGATTGAGGTTGTTACTTAAATGACAAAAGCAAAAGACAAAAGCCTTTCTTTGAATTCATTATCGAATAGTGGTTCAAAGCAAAACAGGAAAAGAGTAGGTCGTGGTATTGGATCAGGTACTGGTAAAACGGCAGGGAGAGGCCATAAAGGACAAAAATCAAGATCTGGAGGATCAATTCCTAGGTGGTTTGAAGGTGGACAAATGCCACTTCAGCAAAGACTTCCAAAATTTGGTTTTTCTTCAAGAGTGAACAATTTTTCAACAGATTTAAATTTAAAAACTGTTGATGGCCTTAAAGAAGTTGATTTACAAATACTCAAAGATAATAAATTGATTAATAAAAAAATAAAGAAAGTTAAAATTTATGGCAATCATAAACTTTCTAAACCAATAAAAATTTCTGGGATATCTTTATCAAAAGGAGCAGAGAAATCGGTTATTGATGCAGGTGGGGTAGTAGAGAACTAATATGGCAGATTCAAGTATGTCAGATCTTTGGAGAAGAATCAGGTTCGTGATTCTTGCAATTGTTATCTATAGGATCGGCACACATATACCAATTCCTGGGATAGACCCTCAAAGATTAGAGGAACTTTTCTTACAAAATCAGGGCACGATTTTAGAAATGTTTAATCTTTTTTCAGGAGGAGCGCTTGAAAGAATGAGCATCTTTGCTCTAAATGTTATTCCTTACATTTCTTCAGCAATTATTATGCAATTATTTTCAAATTCTATTCCTTATTTGCAAGAGTTGAAGAAAGATGGACAAGCAGGAAGAAATTTAATTACTCAGTACACTCGATATGGAACAGTTTTCCTTGCTATTATCCAATCTTCAGCACTAGCTTTTACATTAAATGCTTCTGGTCTTAAATATATAGATATACCTTTTTCTGCTTTTTATATTTCTTCGGTGGCATCTGTAGTGGCAGGAACCGTTTTTTTGATGTGGCTAGGAGAGCAAGTATCTGAAAGAGGTATTGGAAATGGTATTTCAATCATAATTGCAATAAGTATTTTGTCAGGTATGCCTGGTGCAATTGGGCAAGCACTTGAGCAAGCAAGGGTTGGTGATTTAAATATTCTTTTATTGATTGCAATTGGAGTTTTGGCTATGGCAGTAATTGCTATTGTAGTATTTATAGAAAGGGGTCAAAGAAGAATAACTGTTAATTATGCGCAAAGACAACAAGGTAGAAAGTTAATGCAAGCACAGGCAAGCCATCTTCCTTTTAAAGTGAACATGGCCGGTGTGATTCCCGCAATTTTTGCAAGTACTTTTTTATTATTTCCACAATCTCTTACACAATGGTTTGGTGATGGGTCCGGATTTTTGCAATCCCTGACACTAGCTTTAAATCCAGGACAACCACTTTACATAATAGTTTTTTCTACTTTAATTATCTCATTTTGCTTCATTTGGTTGGCACTCACCTTTAATACAAGGGAAGTAGCAGATAATTTAAAAAGATCAGGAGCCTACATTCCTGGTATACGCCCAGGACAACAAACCTCTCAATATATTGATTCGGTTTTAGCAAGACTTACCGTTTTTGGAAGTATTTATTTAACATTAATATGTTTATTGCCTCTTGCCCTAATTAACTTTGCTGGTGTATCTTTTTATCTGGGTGGAACATCCATTTTAATTATTGTTGTCGTTCTAATGGACTTTATGGCACAAGTGCAGTCATATCTGATGTCAAGTCAATATTCTAACCTGCTAAAAAAAGCAAATTTAAATACATATAGAAGATAAATCATGAAAGTACGAGCATCAGTAAAAAAGATTTGTAGGGATTGTAAATTAGTCAGAAGACGGGGAGTCTTATTTGTAATTTGTAAAACTGACCCAAAACATAAACAAAAGCAAGGATAATATCAAATGGCAAGAATAGCAGGTGTAAACATTCCAGAAAACAAACACATTGAGATTGCTCTCACTCATATTTTTGGTATTGGTAGAGCTAGAGCAAGAGTTATTTGTGATGCAATATCAATTGAATACTCAAAAAGAATATCTGATCTAACTGAGTCCGAAATTGAACAGGTAAGAAGTGAGGTTGCGAAATACACTTTGGAGGGTGATCTAAGGAGAGAAATTAGTGTCAATATAAAAAGATTAATGGATTTAGGAACTAATAGAGGGATTAGACATAGAAGAAAATTACCAACACGTGGACAAAGAACCAAAACTAATGCAAGAACTAGAAAAGGGCCAAAGAAGCCCATGAGGGGATAATATGGCTAAAAGTAAGAAATCAAAAAAGGTTATTAATGAGGGTATTGCTCACATTCATTCATCTTTTAATAATACTATTATCACCATCACTGATAAAAAAGGTAATGCAATATGCTGGGCTACTTCTGGTGGTTCAGGCTTTCGTGGGTCTCGAAAGAGTACTCCATTTGCCGCACAGATTGCTGCTGAAAAAGTTGGAACCAAAGCCATGGAAGAATTTGGAATGATTAGTTTAGATGTAAAGGTTAGAGGACCAGGTGCAGGGAGAGAATCTGCAGTGAGATCATTAAATGCTTGTGGGTTAAAAATTAAAAGTATTACTGATGTTACACCATTACCTCATAATGGTTGTAGACCACCCAAGAAGAGAAGAGTCTAGGAGATAATTATGGCAAGATACAGAGGACCATCATTACGCCTTTCAAGAAGAGAAGGGACTGATTTATATTTAAAAAGTGGAAAAAGAGCAATTGAAAGTAAATGTAATATGGATACTGCTCCTGGAATGCATGGTATGCGAAGAGGCAGACTTTCAGATTACGGGCTACAATTAAGAGAAAAACAGAAAGTTAGAAGAATGTACGGAGTTCTTGAAAAACAATTCAGGAATTATTACTTGAAAGCTGCAAAATCAAAGGGTAATACCGGTGAAAACCTTTTGTCATATCTAGAAAAAAGATTGGATAATGTAGTTTATAGAATGGGTTTTGGATCTACTAGAGCTGAGGCAAGACAGATGGTGTCACACAAAGCAATCTTAGTAAATAATAAGTTGGTAAATGTCCCATCTTTTCAAGTCCAACCTGGTGATGAAATTAAAATAAGAGAAAATAAACAGAATCAATTACGTATTCAAAATGCAATGGAGCTATCCTCACAAAGAGAATCTTGTGATTGGCTTGAAGTTGATGAAAAAAGTTTTAAAGGAGTATTTAAGTCTGTTCCCGACAGATCAGATTTAAGTGCTGAAATTAATGAAAATCTTATTGTTGAGTTATATTCAAAATAAGAAGATAAAGGGGCAGTTATGCAAGTATCAGTAGTAGATTTATTAGTACCAACAGAAATTGAGGTTGAAAATATCTCAGAAACAGTCTCAAAAGTTACTTTAGAGCCTCTTGAGAGGGGCTTTGGACACACTTTAGGAAATGCATTAAGAAGAATTTTGCTTTCTTCAATGCCAGGTGCTGCAGTTACAGATGTACTCATAGATGGAATTTCTCATGAATACAGTACAATTGAGGGAGTTCGTGAAGATGTGATTGATATTCTTTTAAATTTAAAAGATATGCCAGTTAAACTTATTGAAGGAAATGATGCAGAAATTAAACTTTCTGCTGATGGTCCATGTGAAGTGACTTCCAGCTCATTTGAAGTTCCTGGAAATGTAGAACTTACCAATCCTGAGCATCATATTGTTTCGTTAGTCGATAAAATAAGTTTATCCATGTCAATCTTTATAAAGTCAGGAAGAGGATATGAGCCTGTTGATGTAAGAAGCAATGATGATGCAATTGTTGGTGCATTAAAAGTTGATGCCTCATTTAGCCCTGTTAAAAGAGTATCCTACTCTGTTGAGAATGCTCGTTTTGAAAAAAGAACAGATTTGGATAAACTTGTTATAGAACTCGAAACGGATGGAACTATTGATGCTGAAACTGCCATTGAGCACTCAGCAACAATTATGCAGCAACAACTTGCTGCATTTGTGAATTTAGATGCAATTGCAGAACAGGAAGCTAAGAAAGAACAGAATGATTTTGATCCGATTTTGCTGAGATCTATAGATGAACTTGAATTAACTGTAAGATCAACAAATTGCCTAAGAGCCGAAGGTATTTTCTTGATTGGAGATCTTATTCAAAGATCAGAGTTTGATTTATTAAAAACACCAAACCTAGGAAAAAAATCTCTCAATGAGATCAAAGATGTCCTTGCATCAAGGAATTTATCCCTAGGAATGGTTCTTGAGAATTGGCCACCAGTTGGATAAATTATGAGACACAGAAAATCTGGTAGAAAATTAAATAGAAATGCATCGCATAGAAAGGCACTTTTAAAGAATCTTGCCATTGCATTGGTTGATAAGGAAATCATTAAAACCACCGTTCCAAAGGCAAAAGAATTAAAAAAGTTTTTAGAACCTATTATTACAATTTCTAAACAAGATTCTGTTGCAAATCGAAGGAGAGCATTTGATAAATTACGTTGTAAAGATTCTGTTGGTAAATTATTTAGTGTAATTGGACCTAGTTCTATTGATCGACCTGGTGGATACCTTCGTGTAATAAAGGCTGGTTTTAGACCAGGTGATAAAGCAGATATTGCTTTTATAGAGTGGGTTGATAGAGATGCATCCGATAGTGAAAGTGATAGTGAACCTGAACTTTTAGAAACTTAAAATTTTATTTCAACATCGGTTTTAAAAATTCTCCAGTAAAAGAACCTTTGTGTTTTGAAACATCCTCTGGTGTTCCGGCAACTACTAACTCACCACCATCAATACCTCCTTCGGGACCCAAATCAATAATCCAATCTGCAGTCTTAATCACATCTAAGTTATGTTCAATGACCACGATCGTGTTCCCTTGTTTTTTTAATTCGAATAATACATTTAATAACATTTGTATATCAGCAAAGTGGAGTCCTGTTGTCGGCTCATCCAAAATAAACAGTGTTTTTCCAGTGCTTCTTTTTGAGAGTTCTTTTGATAATTTTATTCTTTGAGCTTCTCCACCAGACAATGTAGTAGCTGATTGACCAAGTTTGATGTAGTTAAGTCCTACACTTGATAATGTTGATAATTTTTTCTTAATTGAGGGGATAGAATCAAAAAAATCTAAAGCATCCTCAACTGTCATTTCTAAAACATCACTGATACTTTTATTTTTATACTTGATTTCAAGAGTCTGCTCATTATATCTTGATCCTTTGCAAATATCGCAGGTAACATAAACATCTGCAAGAAAATGCATTTCAACTTTAATAAGACCATCACCTTGACATGCTTCGCAACGACCACCTTTTACGTTAAAGCTAAATCTCCCAGGTTTGTAGCCTTTTGCTCTTGAATCTATAGTTTGAGCAAAGAGGTCTCGTATGTTTGAGAAGAGACCAATGTAAGTTGCTGGATTTGAACGAGGTGTTCTTCCAATCGGTGATTGATCAATATTTATTACTTTGTCTAGGTCTTCTAGGCCCTCAATTCGTTCACATTTGATTTCTTTCTTCAAAGTCGATCTATTTAAGAGAAATGTACTCATTGGAAGCAATGTCTGGTTTATTAGTGTTGATTTACCTGAACCAGATACACCAGTGACAGCAGTAAATAATCCTACTGGGATATCAACATTTATTTTTTTTAGATTATTTTCAAATGCTGATCGAATTTTTATGAAATTATTATTGTGTTTTGATCTTTTGTAAGGTGCTTTTATTTCTTTCTTCTTGGAAAGATATTCTGCTGTTATTGAATTTTTATTGTTAAGAATATCTTTTAAATTTCCTTGAGCACAAACTTTTCCACCATGTACTCCTGCTCCAGGACCCATATCAATTATATGATCAGATTGTCGCATAGCATCTTCGTCATGCTCCACCACAATTACAGTATTCCCAAGATCTCTGAGATTTTTAAGTGTCTCTATTAACTTATTATTATCACGTTGATGCAGACCGATACTGGGCTCATCCAAAATATATGTAACACCTACAAGACCGGAGCCAATTTGACTTGCCAATCTTATTCTTTGTGCCTCACCTCCAGATAGTGATTCAGCACTTCTATCGAGTGACAAATATCCTAAACCTACATTGTTTAGAAAAGTTAGTCGATCTTGAATTTCCTTTAGAATTTTTTCAGCTATCTTTATTCGATTTCCTTTCAAACTAATCTTTTTTATAAAATTTAAACTGGTATTAATTCGCATCTCGGTTATTACATTAATTGGAGAATCATTTATAAATACATTTCGTGACTCTTTTTTTAACCTAGATCCATTACAAGAATCACAATTCTTTTCAGACAACAGCTTAGATAATTCTGTTCTCATATATTCAGAGTCTGTATCTCTGAAGCGTCTATCAGTATTTATCAAAACACCCTCAAATTTATGTTTGCGAACAATTCTGCTTCCACTTCTGAACCTATGAGAGAAGTCAATAACTTCATCAGAACCATAGAGAATGATGTCTTGTACTTCTTGATCTAAATCTTTCCATTTCATTGTCAGACTAAAATCAAAATGTTTAGCTAAACATTTTAACTGATAAAAATAAAATCTATTTCTACGAGTCCAACCCTTAATAGCTCCATTACTTATTGATACAGAGTCATCAGGAATTATTTTACTGGGATCTATAAATTGTATGACACCAATCCCATCGCATTTCTTGCAGGCTCCAAAAGGACTATTAAACGAAAAAATTCTGGGCTCCAGTTCACTAATAGAATAACCACATTTAGGACACGAAAAATTGGTAGAAAATAATTGCGATTCAGTTTCTTTTCCAATTGTGTTGATTTCAATTATTCCCTCAGAAAGACTAGCTGCTGTTTCAAGTGATTCTGTTAGACGAGATCTAAATTCATCTGTTTTTTTTACAGCAAGACGGTCTATTACTGCAGCAATATCATGTTTTTTGTTCTTATCTAATTTTGGTGTATCGTCCAGTTGATAGACAGTATTATTGATTTTGACCCTGACAAAACCTTCTATTTGTAATTGTTCAAAGATACCAAGATGCTCTCCCTTCTTTCCTCTTATGATTGGACTTAAGATCATTATTTTTTCGTTTTCATTCATTAATTCAATTACATCAGCAATTTCAGAAATAGTTTTTGCCTTGAGCTCTTCCCCATGATCAGGACATTTAGGAACCCCAACTCTCGCATATAAAAGTCTTAGGTAGTCATAAATTTCAGTGACTGTTCCAACAGTAGATCTTGGGTTGTGTGAAGCTGATTTTTGTTCGATAGAAATTGCTGGAGATAGACCTTCAATTTGGTCAACATCAGGCTTTTCCATCATTGACAAAAATTGTCTCGCATATGCTGATAAAGATTCTACATACCTCCTTTGTCCTTCGGCATATAAGGTATCAAAAGCTAATGAAGATTTTCCTGAACCAGATAGACCGGTAATGATCACCAATTTATTTCTAGGAATATCAACATCGATTTCCTTTAAATTGTGGGTTCTGGCACCCTTGATTGAAATGCTTTTCATTTAAATATGTTAGACAGTTTTTTTTAGGTTAAAATAGATATTATAAAAGGTAATTATGGCAAGAGGAGTAAATAAAGTAATTTTAGTAGGGGGAGTTAAGGCTAAACCTGAAATAAAAAACTTTCAAGATGGGACATCATATACTCGTTTAGACCTTGCAACCAATAAAGAGTGGAAAGATAAAGAGGGCAAACCTCAGTCTAAAACAGAATGGCATCGGGTAGTTTTGTTCGGAGGGTTAGCTGATGTAGCTGTCAGATGGTTAGACAGTGGCTCTCAAATTTATTTAGAAGGCGAGTTGCAAACAAGAAAATGGCAAGACAAAGATGGTATTGATCGCTGGACCACGGAGATAAGAGCTAATGAAATGACCATGCTCGGTAGTTCAAAAAATAATGAAAATTCACCTACAGCTTCAGATTCTAACTCCTCATCAGTGAGTGCAGAAGAGGATATGAATCAAGATTCTGCTCAGGAAAATATGAATCAGGACAATGAACCTGATGCAAACCCATTTGCTCCAAGTAAACTACCTTTTTAATCTTTTTCAAAGATCAGGCAGGAGTTAGTTCCTCCAAATCCAAATGAATTACTCATAAATGAGTTAAAAGAAATATCATTTTGATCTGTAATAATATTTAATCCATCTGCTTCCTTTATTACATTATCTAAATTAATAGAGGGAGAAATGAAATTATTATTCATCATGAGAAGAGAAAAAATGATTTCTTGCGCTCCTGTTGCACCAAGTGAGTGACCCGTTAAAGATTTGGTAGAAGATATCTTTACATCATTATCGGTAAAGATTTTTTGAATTGCATTTATTTCTGCAACATCACCAACCGTTGTGCTCGTCCCGTGAGCATTTATATAGTCAACGTTCCCTTCAAAAGATTCCAAGGCATTTCTCATGCATTCTTCTGCTCCATGACCTGATGGAGCAACCATGTCATAACCATCCGAATTGGCATGAAATGATTTTAATGTGCCGTAAATTTTTGCCCCTCTCTTGATTGCACGCTCTTTTTCTTCAAGAATAACAATTCCTGCACCTCCTGAGATTACAAAACCATCTCTGCTCGCATCAAATGGTCTAGATGCTTTCTTGGGCTCTGTATTAAATTTAGAGCTTAATGCTCCCATAGCATCGAAAAGAGAAGAAGACGACCAATGTTCGTCTTCAGCACCACCTGCAATAATAATATCTTGTTGCCCCGATGAAATAATTTGGGATGCATGACCAATGCAGTGAGCACTAGTTGAGCAAGCAGATGAGATAGAGTAACTAACTCCTTTAATTTTAAACAAAGTACTCAAAACTGCAGAGACAGTACTTCCCATAACTTTTGGGACTGCATAAGGACCAATTCTTTTCACTCCTTTATCCCTTGCAATATCAGCAGCAATAACTTGTTCTGCTGAAGATGCCCCTCCAGAACCAGCAATCAGTCCAATCCTAGGAGAAGAAATTTTTTCTGGTACTAAACCTGCGTCAGCTATGGCCATTTCTGTTGCTAGAAAACCATAAGCCGCAGCATTCCCCATAAAACGAAGTTTTTTTCGATCAATAAGTTCTCTTAAATTCAAATCAATGGAGCCAGAAACACAGCTTCTGAACCCCATCTCTTTATAAACTTCATTATGTGAAATACCTGAATTACCATTTCTTAAGTTAGCAACAACAGTATCTATATCATTACCAATACATGAAACTAAACCAACTCCTGTAACTACTACTTCTCGCATTTAAAATTCTGAGGTATCTTTAAATAGTCCTACTCGCAAATTTTTTGCAGAATAAACATGCCTTTGATCCACAAACATATCTGAATCTGCAAAACCAACAACAGCACCTCTATTAATCACTCTTTTTATGTCTAATTCATAATTTACTTTGCTTGCTGTTGGAAGCACTTGACCAAAAAATTTTACTTTCTCTGCACCCAGAGCTCTTCCTCTGCCAGGTAAACCTTTCCAGCACAGGAAAAATCCCAATAATTGCCACATTGCGTCTAGTCCAAGGCAGCCAGGCATTACGGGATCACCTTTAAAATGGCAATCGAAGAACCAAAGTTCAGGGTTAATATCAAGTTCTGCACTAATTTTACCTTCAGAATATTTCCCTCCAGAATCATTAATTTCAGAAATCCTATCAAACATTAACATTTGATCCGTTGGAAGTTTGCCATTTCCTTCTCCAAAAAGCTCTCCAAAACCACATTCAATAAGGTCTCTTTTTGCATAAGAACTTTTTGGTTTAAACATTTAATAATCTCTTTTCCACATTTCGTCTAACAAGTTTAGCATTTCTAAGGAAATATAATTATCTGATATATTTCTTATTAGCTCTTGTGTCATCTTGAAATTATTATCAAGGAGTTGATTACATTTTTTTATTGCAGAAGTACTTAAAACAAAATCATAAATCTTTTCAGCAACTACTTCTTTGTTATCAAGTAAGTTTTTAATATCTTTTTTAGTTTGATTTGAAGACTCCTCAAGTGCAAACATCAAGGGAAAAGTAATCTTTTGTTCCTTTATGTCCTGTAGCTTTGGTTTACCAATATCAATGTTTGACAAGCCGTAATCTAACAAATCATCTTGTATTTGAAATGCAATCCCCAAATTTTTAGAAACCGTAGTTAAAATATTTGCATCTTTTTTACTTCTTTTACCAATGATTGAACCTGTTTTTGAGGCTGCCTCAAATAATCTACCAGTCTTATAATAATTTATTTTTTCAAGGATTTTTTTGTCAATGCTCCAATTTTTTTTATTCTGCAACTGAATTAATTCACCCTGAGCAATCTTATTTGTTGCATCTGCTAATTCATCAATGATTTCTGGAACACCAATTTGTGCCATTAATACGAAGGCTCGAGAATAGATATAATCTCCAATAAGCACTGCATGAGAATTTGACCAAGCTTCACTTACTGTCTCTTGTCCTCTTCTTTGAGATGCAAGATCTATTACGTCGTCATGCACAAGTGTTGCTGAGTGAAGGAGCTCAATAATTGCTGCAAGTTGGACCCTAATTTCTTCATAGTTGTTATCAAATTTCTCATAATTTGATTCATTTAAAGATGAAATAAGGCAAAGTTTAGCTCTTAATTTTTTACCTGAGACTTGGAAGACATGACGGTACAGGTCATTAACAATTGATTCAGATTCAATAGTTCTCTTAAGAAGCTGATCAACGGCAGCAAGACTAGCATCTATTTTCATTATGACTTAGTTTTGAATTAACAGTATGTATAAAAATTATACATAAGTATTGATAATTTCCTTATAGAAGAGTATATTTTGCGGACTTTTATATATAACAATGTTTGCAATAATAGAATCTGGGAATAAACAACACAAAGTTGAAGAAGGGATGACAATTGAGGTTGACTTACTTCAAACTGATAAAAAAAAGATTGTTTTTGATCACGTATTATTATTTGCTAATGATAAAGATATTCAAATAGGACAACCATATTTAGAAAATGTGACTGTTTCTGCTAAAGTTGTTGATGAGGTAAAAGGTGAAAAACTCCAAATTTTACGATTTAGAAGACGCAAACATAGTATGCGAAAAATAGGTCATAGGCAAAAATTTACAAAAGTAAAAATTGAAAAAATAAACTTAGGTAGTTAAACATGGCACATAAGAAAGCTGGGGGTTCCAGCAAGAACGGTAGAGATTCACAATCTAAAAGATTGGGTGTTAAAAGATTTGGTGGTGAATTTGTTAATGCCGGTGAAATCATTATCAGACAACGTGGAACTAATACTCATCCAGGATTTAATGTTGGTATGGGTAAAGATCACACGTTATTTGCTAAATCTGCTGGAATTGTTCAATTTACCTATACTGGACCTAAAAAAAGAAAGACTCTTAATATAGTCCCGCAATAATTATGAATTTTATCGATGAAGCCGTCCTTGAGATTATGGCAGGGAACGGGGGCTCAGGCTGTTCTAGTTTTAGAAGGGAGAAATACATACCTAAAGGTGGTCCTGATGGTGGTGACGGAGGCATGGGAGGCAATATTTATATAGAAGTTGATGAGAGCCTAAATACCTTGATTGATTTCCATCACAAAAAAACTATAAAAGCAGGAAATGGTAATCCAGGATCTGGAAAAAATAAAAAAGGTTCAGATGGTAAAGCAAAATATTTATACGTCCCAAAAGGCACGATGATATTTAACAATGAGACCAATGAAATGATTGCAGACCTAAATCAAACCACATCAAAAGTACTTTTAGCAAAAGGAGGTGAGGGTGGACTTGGTAATGCAAGATTTAAATCCAGTACAAATCAGTCACCACGTAAAGTAACAACAGGAACTCTTGGTGAAATAGTTTCAATCAGATTAGAGTTAAGGTCGTTTGCAGACATTGGTTTGGTGGGATTCCCCAATGCAGGAAAGTCAACTTTTCTCAATAAAGTCTCATCAGCAAAACCAAAAATTGGAGATTATCCTTTCACCACAATGAGACCACATTTGGGAACAATTAAAACAAATGACGGCAGTTTTGTTATTGCAGATATTCCAGGGATCATTGAGGGTGCAGCCTCAGGGCAAGGCCTCGGTATAAAATTTTTGAAGCATATTTCAAGAACTTCAATGATTCTCTTCTTTTTAGAGTTTGGAAATAATTCATTAAAAGTTAACCAGCAATTAAAACTCCTTCAGAATGAAATAGAGGAATTTTCTGATTTAATTGTTAATAAAGAATTTTTATTAGTCTTAACAAAGTCTGATCTGTTAAATCAGGAATTAATTGAAGAGGAAATCAAAAGTTTTAATGAAGAATTACAGAAAAAGATTTTTCCAATATCAGCAATCACAGGATCAGGAATTGATGATCTTATGAATTTTCTTAAAGAAAAATTTAATTGATTGAGGGATTAAGATAATTTCTTTATCGCAGCACTTAATCTACTCTTAGTTCTAGCAGCAGCATTTTTGTGGATTACTTTTTTTGAAGCTGATGAGTCAATTACTTTTTGAGCAGTTTTAAATAAATTCAAAGCTTCTTTTTGGTTATTTGAATCTATTGCAGACCTGACAGATTTAACTGCAGTTCTAATTCTTGATCTTTGTGCATGCTTAAGTTTATAGCGTGACAAGTTTTGTCTTGCTCTTTTTTCTGATTGTTTAGAATTGGCCATAATAGTTAGTAAAAAAGTCGTGAAAGTTTAATTCGCAAAATAAAAAAAGTCCAGCTCAGTTTTTAGATATTAAAAAATATGCAAAAATTTTATCTAATAATTTTTTTGGCATTTTGCTCATAAGTTTATGCTTGAATGCAGCAACAGTGTATCTAATTTTGGGATTATTGGAACTTACAATATCTTCCACTTTTTTTGCAATTACATTTGCTGGAAGTGCAGAATCTCTTGCCTTATTCAGCATAAAATCAAGTTTAGAAAAAGCATTTTCGTAGATAGTATTTGAATAGGTTGTGTAATCATCTTCATGGATTTTTTCCCAAATTGCAGATTCAATCGCACCTGGACCAATTACAACAACTTTGATTCCATAAATCAAAAGTTCTCTTCTTAGAGATTCAGACAAACCTTCTAAACCAAATTTGGTCATACAGTAACTCCCTTGCATGGGAAGACCTGTTTTGCCAGCCATAGAACTTATATTAATGATCGTCGAATCCTTAGATTTCTTTAATGAAGGAAGAAATGCTTGAATGCAATTGATTACTCCCATAATATTTACTTCAAAGACTTTTCGAATTTGACCTGTATCTTGATATTCAATTGGACCCGGAATATTTATACCAGCATTATTTACAAGGCAATCTAAACCCAAACCTTCTAATTCTTTGTTTAGGATAGTTACTGCATCTTTAATATTTTCTCGATCAGTTACATCAAATAATAAGGGGGTAAAATTATCTCCACAAATTTCCTTTAATTTAATCCCATCCTCTATTTTTCTAACTGACCCAAAAACTTTCCAGCCTCTTTTTGCAAAATGTTGGCATACTGCTGCACCAATACCAGAGGATGATCCAGTGACTAAAATACTTTTCATTATGATATTGTACAAAATTTTGGTGGAGGCGGCGGGAATTGAACCCGCGTCCGTTAATCCTTCAACTTTGCTTCTACATGCTTAGCTCATTCTATTAAACAATTCATCAATAACCCGAAGAGCAGGACATTGAAGATGTGCCTAT
>Ga0207985_1000068_pt1 | contig 24926 bp, 8 predicted proteins | sample ETNtaG_3_FD_185761 | JGI IMG/M metagenome (GOLD analysis project Ga0207985, IMG submission 185761) | Marine microbial and viral communities from oxygen minimum zone, Eastern Pacific Ocean - ETNP201302SV84 (SPAdes) (version 2) | ecosystem: Environmental > Aquatic > Marine > Unclassified ...
GTTAGTAATTTTATTAAAGAATCAAAATCGTTATATGGTTCAAAGGGAACTGCCGAGTCATTCCGCATATTATTCAACGTATTATATGGTGTCAACCCTAAAATAGTTGACTTAGAGGAGTTATTAATTAAACCATCAGGTGCTGAGTATATTCGCAGAGAAATAATATTAACTGAGGTTATAAGTGGCGATCCAAATAAACTTTTAGGACAAACAATCACCAAGTCTACTGATGATCAGACAAATGCTTCAATATCTGAAGTTGAAGTAATCACAAGAAATAGAAAAACATATTATAAGTTGAGTCTATTTGTCGGATACAACGATAGAAGTGGTATTAAAGGAACATTCACAATACCCGGAAAATCAAAAGTCATTGGTAATGTACCTATTGGATCTTCTGTAATCACTGTAGATTCGACTGTGGGGTTTGGTACTACCGGAACAATTATATCTGGTATCAATACAATTACATACACTGATAAGACTGTTAATCAGTTCCTAAATTGTACAGGCATCACATCAGACATATCAACAACTGATGATATAAGATCTGATGAGATATACTTTGGATATGAAAATGGAGACATAACAAAAAAAGTAGAATTAAGAATTACTGGGGTTTTATCAAATTTTGAGGTCATTCCTTCACCAACATCAAGTGTTACCACTGAAGGTGAAATAATTTCTGTTAAAAATCTAGGAGAAGTTGTACCAAATCCAGAAATAAAAAATACTAAAGAGACATTTTTTAATTCATGGATATACAATACTTCATGTACTTTCCAAATTAATAACTTTGCAGGTATTGGTACCGCAATTTTATCTTCCACACCTGACAAATCAAATTTGAAGGTTGGTGATAAAGTTGATGTTATTAGAAGAGGTGGAGATCAACAAGTTGAGGTATCAGATGCCATAATCACCGATATTACACAAAATAATGGTGTTAAATTAAATCTTGGTGGACAATCATTTACTATTCTACCAAATATTGATTATGACCTTCGTAGAAAGTTAGATAGAGTATTCAGTACAACATCTGATATACAATATGGAAATAATGTTATAACAGCAAACGTTCAAAACGTATATAACAAAGATGATGAAGAATATTATGTGGCTTCAACTTCATTACCTTCATATGACATACAAGAAACTGTGTTTAAGAGCACTATTCCAAGTTCTGCTGGTAATAATATTCAAGGATTTAGTAATTTATCGCAAAAATACTCCATTATATCATTTCCCCAAAATACAAGATTTATAACCGGTGATGCAGTTTTTTACAAACCCAGTAATTCAAATTTACCTCTTGGTGGTTTGGAGGAAGGTGTTTACTATATTGAAAAACTAGTACCAAATAACCAAATTAAAATATATCCATCAAGATCTTTTATACCAATCTCAGATAATTTAGAATTTACAAACGGTGAAATTACCGTAGGAGTAGCGACCACTGCTGTAGTTGGTGTTAATACAATAAAGGTTGATAATACGAATAATATACAAGTTGGAGATACTATTTCAGGAATTAATGTACCAAATTCTGGAATAACAACGATATCTTCAATTGATACAACAGAAAATCTATTAACTGTCGTTGGATTGACAACTGCTGCTATCCCATCTGGCACAAGAATATCAGTCACCACTGAGCATAGTTTTGTATTGTTGAGACACAAGAATGAGGAAATAGGTGTTCAAAAAATACTCAAAAAATTCCCTGCTGTTGCAAATATAAAATCAGGTAATGCAAGTTTAACAGAACCCGGTGCAACTGGTATTTTAGTTAATGGTGTTGAGATAACAAACTACAAATCAGCTGATAAAATTTACTATGGGCCTTTGACAGATGTTAAAGTTTTGAATGGTGGTTCAAATTTTGATGTTATTAGTTTACCATCTATAACAATTCCTCAAGCAGGATCAGGAACTACAGCACTATTACAACCTGTGGTTAAAGGAGACCTTAAAGAGGTATTAGTTGATCAACAAAGTTTTGATATTGAAGATGTTCTTTCAATCACGATATCTGGTGGTAACGGTACAGGAGCAGTTTTAAAACCAATTGTTCGCAGAAGATTTAGAGAAATGAAGTTTGATGGGAGAACTACTGCAGTAAGAGGTGGCATAGATGTTTTACATGACCAACTTATTTTTAGTGAACCTCATAATTTATTAAATGGTGAACCTTTGGTATATGATAATAATGAAAACCCATCATTAGGTGTTGGTATTTTTAGTGGATCTAACACTGATCAAAATAAAACTTTATCAAATGGATCAGTTTACTATCCTCAAGTTATTGGTATTTCTTCTATCAGGTTATATGAAAATGTTAACGATTTTAATTCAGGAATTAATACTGTTGGATTCACCACAATTAATGCTCAAGGAACTCATATATTCAAAACATTAGAAAAGAAAAGATTCTTACGTTCAGTTATTATTGAAAATTCCGGCACAAATTATACAAATAGAAAATTAATCGTAAAACCCTCTGGAATATCAACTATAGAAAATACTATTAATTTCCCAAATCATGGGTTTCTTAATGGTGAGGTAATTACTTACAATTTCGCTGCTGGTGGAACTGTAATTTCAGGATTGAGTTCTTCAACTCGTTATAAGATAATAAAATTAGATGATGATTCGTTTAGATTAGCAAATGCTGGAGCAGCCGGAACTGATACTACGGATTATGATAGGTTAGATTATGTTAAATTATCATCAACTGGTGCAGGATTGCAGGAGTTTGCATTTCCTGAAATAACTTTGAGTGTGAATGCAATCTATTCACCTACTACATTTACTCGAACAGGTGATCTTGTTATTACACCTGTAGTTCGTGGATCTATTATTAATAGTTATCTTTATGAATCTGGATCTAATTATGGATCTGACATCTTAAATTTTGAGAAAAAACCCGGTGTCATAACAAAGACAGGTAAAGTTGCAGAATTGAAAGTTATAGCATCTAAAGGTAGAATATCATTCGTAGACGTTAGATATGGTGGTAAAGAGTATTTTTCACCCCCAGATTTAGAATTAGTTGGTGTGGGCACTGGAGTTGGTGCAAAACTTAGACCAGTAATATCTGATGGAAGAATTACTGATGTTAAAATTATAAATGCAGGAATAGGATATAGTGATTCACCCTCTGTAAATGTGATACCTGCAGGTTCTGGACAAATCTTTGACCCATCAGTAAGATCACTAACCGTAAATAACTTAGAAAGATTTGATGATGAAATACTACTCAGGGATTCTGAAACAAATCTTCAATATTCTGTAGTTGGATACAATACATCTCTATACACTAATCAATTTAAAGACCCTGATCCAATAACAGGTCATTCTCCAATAATTGGTTGGGCATATGATGGAAATCCAATTTATGGGCCTTATGGATATAGAGATGCTGCTGATTCAAACTCTACTATTCAAATATTAAAGACTGGATATGATTTAAATGTAAGTAATGTTGAAAATCGCCCATCAAACTTTGCGAATGGATTTTTTGTAAATGATTATGAATTTAATGATTCGGGTGCTTTAGATAAAAGTAATGGTAGATTTTGTAAAACACCAGATTATCCTGATGGAGTTTATGCTTACTTTGTAGGTGTTACTACAGGTGCTCAAGGTAACTTAGTTCCAAAATTCCCATATTTTATTGGTGATACTTACAGATCTAAACCAGATGCCGATAATTTTTCAATCACCCAGACAAATTTTGATTTAAATGAAAATAATTTAACACGTAATACCTTACCATATGCAATTGCAGATCCAACTGCAGGTAGCGATTTCTTTATAGAATCGAATGAAATACTTGAACAGAACTCAGTGGTTGAATCAGTAACTAGGGGTAATGTTGAGGGATTCCAAATAGTTGAATCAGGAAGTAACTATAAAGTAAATGATAGTTTGAATTTTGATAATACAGGAACCTCTGGTGGAGGTGCAAGTGCCTTTGTTTCAAAGATAGAGGGTAAAGAGATATCAAGTGTAACAACCACTGTTCAAACTTATGATGATGTTGTTTATGTGAGAGATAATGACACTCAAGTAAGTGCGTTTATATCAACATCTCACACATATTCTGATAATGATAATATTGTTGTTTCAGGATTATCTACAAGTATTTCAGGATTGACAGATTCCCATAAAGTAGGTGTATCATCTGAGATAGTAGTGTTATATAAGGCAATGGGTGCAAATGCAACTGCCGGAGTTGTCACAGACATATATGTATCATCTATTCCTGATAGAGTTTCAGCTGGTAGTAGTATAGGTATAGGTACAGAAAAATTACAAGTTATTAATAGATTTGATCAAAGAAAAATACTGAGAGTGAAAAGAGGTATAGTAGGTGGTTCAGGACATGCCTTATCTGACACTGTTTCTACAGTACCGCATAAGTTTACTATACCATTAGTAACAGATCCATTTGAATCAAAGGTAAATGATAAAGTATTTTTTAATCCAAAAGAGCAAGTTGGTTTAGCACTCACTGCAGGAACCGTAGTTGCAATGGGAAAATCATTTACAACGGGTGAAAGATCGAAGGTAATTAGTGTTCCAGCAAAAAGTATATTTCTCCCTAATCACCCATTTGTAAATAATCAACAACTTACATTTACAATACCTAGTGGTGCCGGTAATATAGTATGTGGAACAGGGGTTACTCAAGCAGTTAACGCTAATTTTAATTTAACTTCAGGTTCAACTGTATTTGCGAAAAGAATTTCAAGTGATTTGGTAGGATTGTCAACTGTTAAAAATGGTGAAACAATATTCTTTAAAACCACTCCTACTGATAATTTTGAGTATCTTTTAGAATCAAATCACACACAAGTTATTGGAAAGGCACAAAAAGTAACTTCTCATGTTGCAGTATCCACAGCACATAATCTTACAGAATTAGATAAAATAGATCTTACTATTGATTCAAATCGGTCTGGTGGATTAGGAATAAGCACATCTGTTATTGTGAAATATTCTGCTTCACAGGATAAAATACTTATCAATCCACTCACAGTGGCCCAAGCAAATATAGGTGCAGATACAATATTCAAGGATGATCATGGATTTGTGAATGGTCAAAAGATTTATTATGATGGAGGTTCAGCACAAGCAACAGGATTAACAACCTCATGTTATTTTGTGTATAGGATAAGTGATGATGCGTTCCAGTTAGGAGAAACTAGAAGTGATGTAACTAAAGAACCACCAAATGTTGTAGGAATCACTACCAATACTGGTGGAGCAGGACAAACTTTCTCATTAGTAAATCCACCATTATCCACTGTTAACAATAACGATCTTGTATTCTATGTTTCAGACTCAAGTTTAAATGGATATGAATTTAATTTTTATTATGACAAATTATTTAAAAACGAGTTTGTTTCAACTGGAACTACAAGTGGATTTGTGGTTGAAAAGGTTGGAACCGTGGGTGCTGGTACAACATCAACAATCACTTTGAAACATAGTAAAGATAACCCTCTTAATATTTACTATGCCATAGAAAAATCTGGATTCATAAGCACCACTGATACTGATGTTAAAAATGGATCAAGAATCAATTATATCGATAGTGTTTATAACGGAAGTTATACTACTTTTGGTGTAGGATCTACATCATTTAATATATCTTTAAAAGGTGTTCCAGAAAAACTAACATATAACAGAACTGAAATTGATAAGATGTCGTATCTTACTAATTCATCGTCAGCTTCTGGTGGTATTGGTAATATAAATTTAGCATCTAGTGGATTTGGATATAAAAAGATTCCCGGAATTTCTAGTGTAACATCAACCAGTGGTGTAGATGCAAAAATTCTTTGTCTATCTGATAGTATAAACAAAATTAATAAGGTTCGTATATTAGATCCCGGTTTTGAATATGCTTCCGATAAAACTCTAAAACCTGAAGCAAGAATATCACCAACAGTAACATTAATTAATTCAGATCTAATATCAAGTATAGAAGTGGTAAGTGGTGGTACTGATTATCTTGTAGCACCTGATATTGTAATTGTTGATCCGGAAACTGGTTTATTAACAGATCAGGGTGTTATTGAAGTAGAGTTATCTTCAAGTTCTGTTTCATCTATTAACATAATAAGTTCACCTAGAGGTTTAAAACCTGTTGAGAGTAGAGTTAGAACCATCAATAATTCAAATGGTATACCTGTTCAAACTGTTGTAGGTATGGCAAATACCGCCTCTGTTGGTGTTGTTACATGTACATTAGTAACACCAATCGGTGGATTCCCAAATCCTCCATTTGCTGTTGGAGATCAGATATTTGTTGAAGGTATTCAGTTAGATTCCTCATCTGGAACAGGTTATAATTCAACAGACTATGGATATAATTTCTTTAAAGTAACTGATTATCAGAATGCGAGTCCTGCAAAATTAGAATTTAATTTAAGTGGGATTGCGACAGCTGTTGGTGTTGCAAAGACTTCACAACAAAATTACGCAACAATAACAAACTTTAATAAGTACCCACAGTTTAAGACAACTCAAAAATCTGCACAGTTTACTCCCGGTGAGAAGGTAGCAGTTAGAGAGAGTGGAAATTTCGTACTCACAGATCTTAGTGTCCTAGAAAACACTGACGAATTTATAAAAGTTAGAGGCAAACGTGAATTAATCGTAGGAAATACAATAAGGGGTGAAATATCAGGTACAGTTGCTACTGTTAATACTATCTCAAATAATAGAGGTATATTTAATATTGATTATTCATTAGAGCAAGGTCGTGGATGGAGTAATGAAACTGGTAAATTAAGTGAAGATCATCAGGTCATCTCTGATAATGATTACTACCAAAATTTATCATATGCAATTCAAAGTCCTCAAACATTTGAAGAAATAGTAGACCCTGTAAACCGACTTGTTCACACAGCTGGACTGAAAAATTTTGCTGATACTGGTATTACATCAACTGCAAAGTCTGGTATCAGTTCCGAGTCTGCACTTATTGTAAATAGAGACTTAATTACAAATGAAAGAACAGATACAATTAACTTTTTTGATTATGCGGTTGATACGGATACAACGTTAAATGGATCCCAATCAAAATTCCTAAAATTAAATAATGTAAAACTATCAAGTTATGTTGAGTGTAGAACAAATAGAGTATTAGATATTGATGATATTAGTTCTCAGTTCTCAAATACAACTAGTTCACAGGATGGCAAAGTAAGTATAGCAATTAATGATGATTATGAAAGTTTCTTAATTCAGACAAAAAATCCGGCAACAAGTGAAATACAAATAGATGAAGTTGTTGTATTTAAAGATTCTTCTGACACATTTACCTTTGAAAGAAATAACTTAGGCATAGGTACTCAAAAGATCATGGATGTAGTAGGATTTACTGATTCTGCGACAAGTGATACCTTCTTGAACATCACTCCTACAAATCCATTTGATGATGATTTAGATATAAAAATTTACAGAAGTAAGTTTAACAGTCCTACAGCTGGTATTAATACGCTAAGTGTAGGTTTCGCAAATGTAATTGGTGTTGCAAAAACTGCTGACCCAAGTGCAACAATTAGTCTTGTGAGTTCACCTATAGGTGTTACATCTGCGTTCTATTCAACAATAGAAATAACAGATAATGCAACTAACGAAAAAAACTTAGTTGACATTTATGCGACTCATGATGGAACAAATTCATATTTCAGTGAATACTATGTTGATAGTGGAACAATTAATAATTTCTCTTCAAACTTTATCGGTACATTTACTTCAAACCTTACAGGTGGAGTTTTATCAATCAATTTTGAAAATACGGGAATAAACACCGCAACTTTAAGATCTAAGACTGTTGGATTTGGATTAACTTCAGTTGGTATAGGAACATTTAGATTTAAAGATCCTGCAGAAATAGCAGGAAATGAAAGATCTGTAAATTTACAGTCCGACTTTAAGAGGGTCACAAGCACCTCTACAATCGTTGGAGTTGATTCAAATAAGTTTAGTACCATAAAGAGTATTGTTAAGGTTGCATACGGTTCCACAATCGCCATACATGAGGTATTGGCGACACATAATGGAACTGATACATCTATCGTACATTATCCTTTCATATCAATTGGTAGCACAGCTGGTATTGGAACATTCATTGCTAATTTTGCAAATAATAAATTCAATGTAAGATTTAATCCAGATACTGGTGTAACGAATGCTGAAGTAAGTGCTTTTAGTGAACTGTTCTATACTGATCTTGATTTTTTCAATACACCACCTGAAGTTGTTATTGGTCGTGTATCAGAAAATGTTGGTGTAAGTTTGTATAATGCAGTTAATGGTAATAGAGCAAATAAAACAGAATTTGAACTTAAACATGGTGGAGTTCCTATATTTGCTAAAACATTTAATCCTACAGACACATCGTTACTTAACGCTGCTACTGGTGAGTTCTTTATTAAAGATCATTTCTTTAACACTGGAGAAAAATTAAAATATACTCCAAGAAGTACATTTATTGGAGTGAACCCAGTTTCAATGAAAATTGCTAGTACAACAAATTTACCAACAGACGTTTTTGCTATTAGGGTCAACAAAGATAAATTTAAACTTGCAACATCACAAAATAATGCTAATGCAGGTACCGCTGTCACATTTACAGCACTAGGTGAAGGAAATGCTCATCAACTTGAAATGGATAAAAAACTTGAAAAGAGTATTGTAGTTGTTGATGGATTGATTCAATCACCAATAGCATTTACTCCTGTAAATACAACTTTGGTTAACAATGGTGGTAGTATATCTGCGACAGATACTATCGCAAGTCTTGCTGGTATATCTTCTGTTGCTCAAGGAGATTTACTTAAGATTGGCACTGAGATATTAAAAGTAAATTCAGTTGGTTTTGGAACACTAGCAATCGGCCCAATAACAGGTGGTGGATCATTCAAATTAGTTGGTGTTGAAAGAGGAGCACTAGGAACTACAGCAGCATCACACAATGATAATACAGCGGTTAGAAAATTCAAGGGATCATTTAACATCGTAGATAGTTCAATACACTTTACAGATGCACCCAAGGGAACAAACTTTATTACTAAAAATGCATCAGGTCTTGAGTTTCCAAGATCAGATTTTCATGGTAGAGTTTACTTAAGAAATGATTACTCAAATAATAGAATATTTGATGATATTTCAGATGGATTTACTGGTGTTGGTGCAACACATATAATGAAGGTTGCTGGATCAAATACTACTGGTATTCAAACTGGTGGAAGTATTATTCTTATGAATGGAATATTCCAAACTCCAACCACAGAAAATAACCAAGGTAATAATTATGACTTTATAGGTGATACTACAGCGGGTATAACAACAGTTGTATTTACAGGTATTACATCAACTGATGGAACAACTAAAGTAATCAGTGAGTCTGATGTCAACTTGAATCAACTACCTAGAGGTGGAATGATTGTTTCACTTGGATCAACAGGTGGACTAGGAGTTGCACCATTGGCAGGTGCTGCAGTAACCGCAGTTAAAAACAATGCTGGTCAGATAACAGCAGTTGGTGTCGGAACTGCTGATAGACACGGATCAGGATATAGAGGCACAGTAGCAATAGGTATTACTGATATTGCTTATGAACATAGATTTGTAAGATCTGGAATAGGTTCAATCAGAAAGGGATCATTCTCAGGTCAAGCATTTACAGCAACAAATGCAGTTTATACATCACATACAGGATACTTAGACATTACTTTACCAAGTGGTCATGGATTAACTACAAGTGATACAGTCGGTATTGATACTGGTGGTCTTGTATTCACTTGCTCAAAAGATCATTTTGTTACCGAGCATCCTTATCCAAGATCAGGCCCAACTCCAAGTAATTCAGCAGGTGGAGACCCTATTGTTGGTATTCAGACAGCAATCACAGCAGTCAGTGGAAATGTAGTAACTATATTTGTTGGTCAAGGTGGTGGAGGAGGAACCGGAGCAAGTATCACTGCTACAGTCGGTGCTGGTGGTACTTTGGCGTTCACTGTTGCTGGTGCTGGTATTTCATACACAAATCCTCAAATTATAGTTCCCGATCCTTCTTATGAAGATCTTGAAGTTATTGGTGTCTCACGTTTAGGAATAGGCCCAACAACCGATACTGGATTTGGTTTAAAAGTTTCAATAAATGTCGGTGCTAGTGCGACTGTAGGTATAGGATCCACATTACATACTGTTGAATCATTTAAGATTACAAGAAATGGATTTGGATTTAAGAAGGGAGATGTGATTAGACCTGTTGGACTTGTGACAGCTCTTGGACTATCTAATAAGGTAAGTGAATTTGACTTGACTGTTACTGAGATCTTTACAGATAACTTTGCATCATGGGATTTTGGTGAATTTGATAATCTTGATGATATCAAAAACTTACAAGATGGTAAGAGAACACGATTCCCAATAAGATTGAATGGACAGTTATTGAGTTTTGAAATAGATGGTAGGGTTGATGAATCATCACTTATTGACATGAAAGATTTATTCTTAATATTTGTTAATGGTGTTTTACAAGAACCCGGAAAAAATTATAATTTTGAGGGTGGTACAACATTTGACTTTGCGACTGCACCTGATGAAAATGATGATATTGCTATTTTCTTCTACAAAGGAACAGCAGGAGGTTCAAATCCAGATACTGTTGTAGTTGATGTTCAACAAACATTGAAGAAAGGTGATGTTGTAACAGTCGGTGGACTTCCCGGTGAGTTGACTGACACTACTCAGAACCCTAGAACTGTAGTAGGTATCACTACATCAGATACATTTGAGACTGAGATTTATAATGGCCCCGGAATAGGTGTCACATTTAAACCAATAATAAATTGGAGAAAACAAAAAATAGACAAAATTATTGGTGGTGAAGTTGTTTCTAAGTCAAGAGACTCTCTTACATCACTTATATTCCCAACTGCAAGAATAATAGGTAATCTTGGAACTGGAAATGACCCAGACATTTTTGTCGATGATGCTCAATTCTTTGAGTATGAGGAAGACTTTTCCTCACTTGTAATTAATAATTTTGGTGCACGTATTGTAAACGATATTGGACATACTCCTGCTAAGTTAACTGCAACAGTTTCTGGAACTGGACAAGTTACAGGTGTTACAGTTGTAGAAGGGGGAAGTGGTTATGTTGGATCTGCAGTTACATTATCAATATCTGCTCCCGTGGGTGTGGGTATTGGAACTACCTTAAGAACACAGTTTGAAAAAGCAGGTATATCAACATTTGCAGTTGCGACAGGTAATATTACTAATGGTGCAATAGCGTCTGTGACCATGAATAATGTTGGATTTGGTTATACAACAACAAATCTACCTAAAGTCATTGCCCCTGTTCCAGAACCAATAACAGAAAAATTAACTGGAATTGATAAAGTTCAAGGATTTAGTGGAATAATTACTGCTATATCAGTAACAAGTGGTTCTGGTGGTGGCACTGGAAGAGGTCTAAGAGTTGGACTAGCGAGAACAGCAGGTAATTTCAATACACTTCAAGTTGGATATCCAATATACCTATTTGATACAAAGGTTGGTAATGGTGTGACATCTATCGGTACAAATGCCAATAATACAAATGTAGTGGGTATTGGAACATTGTTTGCGGATAATATCTACATTATTCAGGCTTTAAATTATACAAGTAACACTGGTGTATGTGAGATATTGGTAAATATACATTCAGGTGTAAATACAACAGGATTATCTACTTCATATTCACTATTAGGTGATAGAGGTAATTTCTCTTGGGGTAGATTATTTGCAGATACAGGTTCAATGGGAAGAGATAATCCAATCTCTCTCACTGTTACAGGCAACACTGTGGGACTTACAACTGGTCTAGGAATAGGAACATTTCCTATAATAGAAAGGAGAAATATTGGTGTTCGTGACACCGGTGCAGTCAAGAGTAAGTTATCATGATGATTTCCCGTATAAATATAGAAAAAAAGTAATAAAATGCCAGCAGTTATCACGGATCAGTTTAGAATATTGAATGCAAGTAACTTTATTGACACAGTTACAGGCATAGGAGCGTCTGATCCTATTAATTCTTTTTATGTTACTCTTGGTCTTCCAAATGCAGAGGCCGTGGGTTTTGGTAGAACAAGTAATTTTAATGATGTTCCTCCTGCTCCGATTGATAATATCAACACAAATAATCATATTGGTGATACAACTTTATTTGGTAAAAGAGTAACTGGAAAAAATGTTAGAAGATTGATAAGAAGAGTTGATTGGACACAGGGAACAAGATATGAGATGTATAGGCATGACTATAGTATTAATTCACGCTCTCCAATTACAAAATCTGCAAGATTATATGATGCAAATTATTATGTGATGAATGAAAATTTCAATGTATATGTTTGTATTGATAATGGATCAACAGGAATAAACACTACAGGTAATGCATCTCAAGATCAACCAACATTCACCGATTTAGAACCATCAAAAGCAGGTGAGAGTGGAGATGGTTACATTTGGAAGTTTTTATACACAGTTTCACCAAGTGATATTATTAAATTCGACTCAACTGAATTTATAGCAGTTCCAAATGATTGGAGCACATCAACTGATGCTGTCATTCAAGCAGTACGTGAGAATGGAGATTCTGAGTTGAATAACAACCAAATAAAAAAAGTATATATTGAAAAACAAGGTGGGCCAGGTTATATTGGTGGATTGGGACAGGAGTTCCCAATACTAGGTGATGGCACTGGTGGTAAAGTGGTTGTTGATGTTGTTGGTGGTAAAATAACTAATGCAGTTGTTTCATCTGGTGGAAAAGGTTATACATACGGTATTGTCGATTTAGGTTCTATAAATGGTAATGTTACGAATTTTGCTAAGTTAGTCCCAATAATTCCACCTTCAAGAGGACATGGTTATGATCTTTATGAGGAATTGGGAACTGATCGTGTGCTTTGTTATGCAAGATTTGGTGGTGATAACAAAGATTTTCCGGTTGATACTGAATTTGCACAAGTAACTTTAATTAAAAATCCAACTTCAGTTGGAACAACATCTGTTTATTTCAATGATTCATTTTCGTCTATGTCTGCTTTAAAGTTTCCAAGCACTACTACCTCTAACCCAATTGTAGGCAATAAAATTGAACAAGTTGTATCAGGTGGAACAGCAGTTGGATATGTAGCTTCTTGGGATAAAGAGACAAAAGTTTTGAAATATATTCAGGACAGGTCATTATACTTTGATCCTGCAAACGCAGCAGTTGTTGATCAAACAGATTATGATGATGTTGATTCAAAAGGAAAAGTCTTAGAATTTGAAGCAACATCAGCGAATGTCATATCATCTGGTTTTGCTGCAGCGATTGACACAAATTTCAATGCTGGAATTACCACGGTTGGAACTAAAAATGTTGATCTAGGTGTGACCTTTACAAATGGACTTGCAAAATCCGAAATAAATAAAGGGTCAGGTACAATACTTTACATTGATAATAGGGCGACTATCAAAAGAAACTCTAGACAAAAAGAAGACATTAAAATCATTCTGGAATTCTAAAAAATGCCACAAAAAACGAATTTAAATATAAGTCCTTATTACGACGATTTTAAGAAGGATAATAATTTTTACAGGGTACTGTTCAATCCGGGCAAACCTGTTCAAGCTAGGGAATTAACAACTCTCCAATCCATCCTACAGGATCAGATTGAATCTTTTGGTAGTCATATGTTCAAAGAGGGATCAATGGTGATCCCCGGAAACATACAATATGATGCTGAGTATTTTTCGATTAAATTGGACTCTATTCATTTGGGAACAGCAGTCTCAGTATACGTTGAAAATTTAAAGGGTAAAATATTAACAGGACAAAGTAGTGGCATTAAAGTTCTTGTTGATGATTACTCTTTACCAAATGAGTCAACAGGAATTACAGATTTAACATTTTTCATCAAATATCTTGACTCAGGAAATTCTAATGATGTTTCATTCTTAGAAGATGGTGAAGATTTACTCGTTGACGAAGGATTTGTATACGGGAATACTCCAATAAATTCTGGAGATTCTGTTGCAACATTGATAGAAAATAATGCATCCTTCACAGGATGTTCTGCATCTATCGCTAATGGTGTTTTCTTTATAAGAGGTCATTTTGTAAACGTATCAGCAGATAGAATTGTATTAGATCCATATACAAATAATCCATCTTACAGAGTTGGTCTCTTTATTCAGGAAGAATTAGTTAATTCTGATTCAGATTCCTCATTGAATGACAATGCAAGAGGATTTTCAAACTTTGCAGCTCCGGGTGCTGATAGATTAAAAATATCTACAAGTTTGACTAAAAAAGGATTAACAGACTTTAATGATAAAAATTTCGTAGAATTAATCCGTCTTGATGATGGAGAATTAAAAAAATTACAAAATACCACTCAATATTCACTAATAAGAGATTATTTTGCAAAAAGAACTTTTGAGGAATCAGGTAACTACTCTCTTAAGAATTTTAAATTAGAAGCATTTGAATCATTGAATGATGGAATATCAAATGAGGGTATCTTTACATCTGATGAATTGACAGATCAGGGTGTAACACCATCTGATGATTTAATAGCACTAAAAGTATCACCCGGTAAGGCATATGTAAGAGGTTATGATATTGAAAGACCAGCAACAACAGTATTGGATATTAATAAACCAAGAGATAAGAAAACAATTGAAAATAGTTCTGTTCCATTTAGACTTGGGACACTATTTCAAGTGAACCGTGTTGCTGGAACACCCAAAATTGGTTTAGATGTAGATTTAGCCATTAGTTTATTTGATCAAAGAAAAGGTGCTACAAACAATGCAACAAGCGGAACAGGGACTCAAATAGGAAATGCAAGAGTATATGCATTTGAACATCATGACAGGACAGGAGGTACTCCAGACGTAAAGTTTGATCTTTACTTATATGATATACAAACATGGACTATATTGACCGTAAACAAAGCATTAAGTAGTACAGAGTTACCCGATACTGGATTTGTAGAAGGATTATCAAGTGGTGCTTCAGGATTTGCTGTTAGTGCTGGTGGTAACAGTGCAACAATCTCATTAAGAGATACGTCAGGAACATTTATTGCGGGTGAAGAATTAAGATTTTGTGGAGATTCTGGAGGAGTAACTAGAACAGTAGCAACAGTATCAGAAAAATCTATAAGAGATGTCAAATCTGTCTTTCAAGATGCTAGTACAACATCTTTGGCAACTGATTTTAGTGCGGATTTAGTATTAAAGCCATCACTAATAAAAGAATTATCTCCATCAGATGAAGTGAGTATTAGCGGTTCAAATGTATTAACTTGTGCCGGTAAAACATTTGGATCATTAAGAGTTGGTGATCATATCACTTATAATTTTAGAGGAGATACCGATCCTAGATTACATCGAATTACTGCAATAAGTTCTGATTTAAAATCACTTACTTTATCAGCAGTTACAGCAGTGAGTGGAGTCTGTGTAGCAACTATAAACCAACAAGATGATATATCAGGTGTTCGTTTGGCAGTCCCTGTAGTACAGAATGAAGAAACTGGTTTATTCGCAGAATTGCAAGAGAAAAATATATCAGATGTCGATTTAACTGGATCAGAGTTAACAATAAAAACTCAAATTACAGGTAAATCAACTGATTCTGTAGGAACACTCACATTCAATTTGTCAGATTTAGTTGGTATTTCGAGTGCTTTGTTTGAAACATTTGATAATGACAGATATTCGGTTCATTTTTCAGGTGGTGGTATTGCATCTTTATCATCTGATCAATTCACTTTATCGAATAATGCATCAACTGTAACTATTACAGGAATAACCGCAAGTCAATCAAATGTAAGCATAAATGCGACTGTTAAGAAAGTTTCTATAAGTACAAAACAAAAAACATTTGATAGAAGTCAACCAATAATTGTTAATAAAACAGTATCTGGTATATCTACTGTCAATGGACTAACAGAAAATAAACATTTTGGTTTACGAGTTGAGGATAAAATAATCTCACTAAACACACCAGATGTTGTTGAAGTTGTAGGTATATATGAATCACTTACAAATGCTCTTCCTGTATTAGATAGATTAGTATTTGTAAGTGGTTTAGCACTTAACACTGCATCAATATTAGGTGAACGAATAGTCGGATCTGTAAGTGGTGCGATTGCTCAAATTACTGACAGAGCTTCAGCAACAGTTGTTGAAATTGCATACTTGACACCACAGCAATTTATTGTCGGTGAAAGAGTAACTTTCAAAGAATCTAACATAGTAACTAATCTACAGGGTGTAACAGCTGGATCATATCTCAATATAACATCAAATTATACTCTTGATAAAGCACAAAAATCATCATTCTATGATTATTCTAGAATTGTAAGAAAAGATGGTGTCAGAGTTCCAAATCGTCAGTTAAAAATTTTATTAAACCGATACATAATTCCCCAAAATGACAAGGGTGATGTCTATACAGTTGGATCATATGATGAAAAAAGATTCAAAAATGACGTACCTATTTTGCCGGGTGGAATAAGAGCAACCGATACTCTTGACTTTAGACCAAGAGTTGCTGACTTTACAGTAACTAATGTAAGTCCATTTACATTTCAATCTAGAAATTTGGGTGGTGCAGGTGTAAATCCATCATTAGTACCATCTCCAAATGAAAGTTCAATAATTGGAATTAGTCATTATCTACCACGAACTGACAAAATTATTTTAGATCCCTCTGCTAATATAGATCAGAGATATACATCTGGTGAATTTGTTGTTGTAGAGGGTGTATCATCTAAGAATCCAATAGCTCCTGATGATATTGAATTGGGAATGACTGTGGCAACTCTTAAATTACCTGCATACTGTTATAATCCTGATGATATTGAAATTGTAGTAGTAGATAATCGTAGATTTACGATGAGAGATATAGGTAAAATAGAAGACAGAGTTTCAAACTTAGAGGAAATAACATCATTAAGTTTACTTGAGTTGGATACAAAAACATTCCAAGTTCAAGATGCTGATGGTTTATCAAGATTTAAGTCAGGATTTTTTGTAGACGATTTCAAAAACAATACCCTGTTGGATATTAATAATCCAGATTGTAAATGTGATATTGATTCTGCAAACGAGCAATTGGTATCACCCACAGATTTCTATTCACTAAAACCAGAATTAGCATTAGATCCAACAATAGATTCCACGACTGCTGATTTTTCATCAGATTTAGATTTACTCGACTCTGGAATTAAGAAAACAGGTGATATACTAACATTAGACTACGACGAGGTTACACTTTTAGAACAACCACTAGCATCAAGAGCTGAAAATGTAAACCCATTTAATGTAGTATCATTCAGAGGGAACATTACTCTTAATCCAAGTGCTGATATCTGGACAAGAAATGTTGTATTGGATAACGGTAATCGAAGTGTATTTGGTGACACTGAAGGATCAGTTACAACTCAATTCTTGGTAAGTAGTGAACCAGAAAAACACATGCGTTCGAGAAACGTTGAATTTGAAGCAACAACTCTCAAACCAAACACAAGATATTATCCATTCTTTGATAGTGCTAGTGGAATCGATATAGTTCCAAAATTAATTGAAATTGAAATGGAATCTGGATCATTCCAGATCGGAGAAAGAGTATTTGCAGTTTTACAGCAAAATAATTCGGGTGATTTTGGGCCAAATATCATTGGTAGATTTAGAATCGCACAACCTAATCATAAGAGAGGGCCTTTCTCATCACCATCATTAGTTTATACTAATAATCCATATGATCCTAGCATAACTATACCGTCTACATATTCAGCATCATCCACTGTTCTTAATATTGATACAGCATCATTAGCAGAAGAGGCACAAGGTAACTTTTTTGGAAGAATAGATCCTTTGGCAATCTTTATTGGTGAGACAAGTGGTGCAATCGCTGTAATATCTAGAAGTGTCACTAGCATAAGACTGATTACTGATAGAGTTGGTAGTGTAAGAGGAACATTCTTTATTCGTGATCCTTTAACAACACCCGTACCTCCATTACGTTTTACAAATGGAAATAAGTCATTTAAATTAACTACAAGCCCTACGAACGTAAATGCTGTACCAAACTCTCCTGCTGTAAGTAGTGTTCAAACAACATATTTGACTGCTGGTGTTGTTGATACATTATCACAGACAACAATAGGTATTAGAGAATTACCACCACCTCCAATTCCTCAAATAATTAATATAACAAATGTATTCCAAACTATTGAAATTGATGATGGAGACCCTCTTGCTCAATCATTTACTGTAGATGAAACTGGTTGTTTCTTAACATCTGTTGACATCTTCATGAAAAAGAAAGATGTCAAAGAGCAACTAACTGTTCAAGTAAGAACTATGGAATTAGGAACTCCTACACTAACCCAAGTTCAAGACTTTGCTTCAGTAACCCTTGATCCATCTCAAATCAATGTATCTGAGGATGCATCTGCAGCAACTAACGTTAAATTCCCATCACCAATTTTTCTTGAAGGTGGACAAGAATATTGTATAGTTCTTCTTGCACCAACAACCAATAATTATGAAGCATGGATAGCAAGAATGGGTGATTCAACTATTGACACACAGACATTACCAGACTCTGAAAGTGTTGTTATATCTCAACAATATATTGGTGGTAGTTTGTTTAAATCTCAGAACGGATCAATCTGGACACCAAGCCAGTTTGAAGATATGAAGATTAAGTTGAATAAGGCAAAATTTAGCACAACAACTGCATCCGCATTTCTTTATAATCCTTCAATTGATTATGAAAGTAGTCAAGTTCCAACTCTTACAAACAATGGTGTCAAAACATATCCACGTAAATTAAGAGTGCAAACTACTAATATGACGAGTGCAGGTATGACAAACTTACTCGTATCTGGTAGAAAGGTTAGTGATGGAACAACTGCTACAGATCCTTTTGGATTTATTGAATCAACAGGTGGCCCAATTAATGCCAGATCTATAACAAATCCCGGTGCTGGATATTCAAATGGACAGTTTAGCAATGTTCCATTGTTTGCAATAACTGGTAACGGAACTGGTGCTACAGCAACAGTGACTGTTAGTGGTGGTGTTGTGACTAATATTAATAGTATACAAAGTAATGGTAATGGATATGCGGTTGGAGATGTGGTTGGTTTGACCACATCAAACATGGTAAAGGGTAGTGGTGCTCAGATAACTGTTTCAACAATCACAGGAACTGATACATTATATCTAACAAATGTTCAGGGTGAAAACTTCACAAATGGTGATTTGGTTATTTACAATGACTCTAACACTGCAGTATCTTATGCAAATACCGATATTACTTCATCATCTGTATTGAATCCACTTTTTGAGGGTGATGTATTAGAGGTATCTCATTATAATCATGGAATGACAGCAGGTAACAATACTGTTCAAATTTCAGGTGTAGAACCAACAACGAAACCCGTGGTAGTAACATCTGCCATTGGATTGCAGGATAGTATCATTGTTGTGGGTGCAGCGAATACTTCCGAGTTTGCTACATTTGAGGGAATCACTACTTCAACTGGTTATGTTAAGGTCAATAATGAAATCATTTACTATAATTCTGTTACAAACGTTGGTCTAGGTATCTCTGAAAGAGGTATTGATGGTTCAAGTATTGTCACTCATCCTATTAATAGTTTGGCTCGTAAGTATGAATTTAACGGTTTATCACTAACAGGAATTAATACAACTCATACTATGCCTTCTGATGCTACATTAACATCTAAAAAAGATATTGATAATTATTATCTTAAGATTGCTAGAGGTGCAGGAAGACCAAATCTTCCTAACAGAGGATCAGGTGATAGTCAAGCAAGTTTCACTGATGAGAGAGTGGGTGGGGGATCAGAAATGCATGCCTCAAAGAATATTCAATATAATGCAGTTTACCCTGTGTTTAATACGCTACAACCCGGAAAGACTAAATTAACTGCTCAATTGAGAAGTGTTAGTGGAACAAGTGTTGGTGGTAATGAAATTTCATTCCTTGATCAAGGTTATGAAGATGTTGAATTAAATAAGATTAATCCTTTGACCACAACTAGATTGGTGGCATCATCACAAAATGAAGCAGCTAGAATAACTGATTTGCCAAAGAGTAGATCAAGTACATTATCAATGACTTTCTCAAGTGAGGATGAAAATTTATCTCCTGCTGTTGATACTTCAAATGGGACAGTGATATATGTAAGAAATAGATTAAATAAACCAATTGATGATTATGTCTCTGATGATAGAGTCAAATTAAATCTTGGTGATCCTCATGCTTCAACATATATTAGTAATCGCGTTGATGTCAAACAACCTGCAACATCACTTAAAATATTAGTGAGTTCTAATCGTAGAAATTCTGCAGATTTCAGAGCACTGTTTAAAATATTCAGAGTAGATTCTGAAGATGTCGAACAATCATTTAAACTATTTCCCGGATTTGATAATTTAAATGACACCGATGGTGACGGATTCGGTGACGAAGTTCGTGATGCTGGTAAGAATACTGGTAAACCAGATGCATTAGTTCCAGCGAGCACATCGGGTGAATTTGTAGATTATGTATTTACAGTTGATGATCTTAGTGAATTTAACGGATTCCAGATAAAAATTGTAAGTAGTGGAACAAATGAGGCAGAAGCACCGGTGTTTAAAGATTTAAGGGTAATAGCATTAGCATGATAAGAGTTGAAGGGCATAAAAATCTCTATAGAGATGAAAAATCTGGTGCTATCATTAACTATGATAGTAACGGATATGCACAATATAAGAAAATGAAGTCTCTAAGATTGACGGAAAAATCTGAAATTCAGAGTTTGAGAGCAGAATTAGACGAAATTAAATCATTACTTGCTGAACTTATAAATAAATCATAGATCATCATTATTATTGTATAGATGGCAGCAGTATATGTCAGTAATCTTGTTGTAAACACGGGAGCGACATTCACACAGAAGTTTACTTTAGAGAATGTCTCATCAAACTCAGCTTTAGATGTAACTGGGTATGGTGTTGCTGCAAAAATGAGAAAGCATGCATCAAGTGTAAGTTGTGCTGCAACTTTCACTTGTTCAATCGCAGATGCTACTGGAGGAGTGATTCAAGTAGGATTGTCAAGTGCAATCACTGGATCATTGAAAGCAGGACGATATCAATATGATGTTGTCGTTAAGGATTCTGCAGGTGAAGTGACAAGAGTTGTTGAAGGATCTGTCTTAGTTCGTAAAGGTGTAACACGCGAGGATGACGTATGAGCAATCAAATTAAAGTTAGAGTTGGTAATCAAAACGCTGTTAAAGTTGTTTCATCTTTAGCAGGAAACGTTAGTGGATCTTTATCAGGTTTATCTGATGTAGAAATTAACAACCCACAAAATGGTATGATTCTCGTATATAACGCAACCACGGCTAAATGGACAGGAACTCTTGAATGTACACCCGGTGCGGTTCAAAATTTAGATATCAACGGAGGAAACTTCTGAAATGGCAAGTTTTATTAGGATAAAAAGATCAACTGGGTCAACTGCCCCAAGTAATCTACAATTTGGTGAATTAGCGTTAACAATCGCAGCAGGTACACAGGCAAATAAAGGGGAAAGACTTTTTGTTGGTGATGATGCAACTAATGCAGACGTTGTTGGAGGTAAGTACTATACTGATCTCTTGGCACATGCTCCGGGAACTCTTGCAAGTGTCACAAACCCCACTACCGCATCAAATGGTTTTGGAGTAATAGTTGATCAGAATAGAAAGATAGATCAATGGAATGTAGATGACTTAAGAATTGATGGAAGAACAATATCATCCCAAACAACAGATGCACATGTCGTAATAGATCCAAATGGATCAGGAGAAGTTCATATTCCTGATGATACCAAGTTAGGTTTTGGTGGTGGAGCAGATGGTTTATCTGCTGCTGATGCGACAATAGAATATGATGAGAATGGAACAGATAGATTAAAATTTGCTGGTGCAGCAATTAATTTTGACAATACAACTCAATCAACAAACAAAGATACTGGTGCTGCTGTATTTGAAGGTGGTGTAGGTATTGAGAAAAACTTAAATGTTGGTGGAGATATGCAGGTAACTGGCATATCAACATTCATTGGTGGTATTAAAGTTCCTTCAGCAATAACAGTTGGTAATATTGGTATTCACTCAAATAAAATTGAGACACTTGCAGGTGGTGGTAATCAAATATTCATTGACCCATTCCCAAGCGGATTGAGTAATGAAGGTGATGTAATCATCAAAGGTAACTTACAAGTTGATGGTACAACAACACAGGTTAACTCAACAAACGTATCTGTTAATGATGCGATAATGAAGGTTGGTGATGTAACCAGTGTTAGATCTGTCATGGCGACTGTAAGCAGTGGTGCTAATACAATCACAGTTGATTCAGTTACAGGATTACAAGTATCTGATGTTGTTGCTGCAACTGGAATCCCCAATAATACAACAATTAGTTCTATTAATACTGGTACAAAAGTAATCACCCTGAGTGCTAATACAACTGCTGGCATTACAACAACTTCACAATTAACAATAACTCACGCGAAGGATACAAATACTGACCGTGGTATTTCATTCAACTATAATACAAGTTCAGGAACAGCTAATAATAAACTTGGTTTCTTTGGAATGGATGATAGTGCTACCTCACACATCAATGGTAGTAGAAAATGGACTTATGTTCCAGATGCAACCAATACAGCAGAAGTAATTTCTGGTACAAAAGGATATCTTGACATCAAAGGTATCTACTATCAGTCTGGAGACTTCGCAACACACGGTATAGTATATTTTGATAGTGGTGGATTACAAACCTCCACAACCGCTCCTAGTGCTGCCACATTTACTTCAACTCAGATATTAACAGCAGTAACTGAAATAGTTGTATCTCTACCAAGTGCACTTAATGTCACTGCAGGTCAATACATGAGACAAGCAGGTGGTGGATCACAAAGTGGTATTGTTAAAACATCATCAAACACTAACTCTGTGACTCTCATTGGAGTTGAGGGTACATTCAATACATCAAATGACCTATTATTAAACGGAGCTGCTACTGGAATAACACCTTCCTCCGTCTCAACTACATATACTAGCAGACCCATGTTTACAACCACAATCGATGGGGGCTCATTCTAACTCATAAAAAATCATGGCACAAAATAATGACGTTGATGTGAACACTTTGATTAAACTCTATAATCAAAAAATTGCAACATTGACAAACCAAAATATTCTTTTGGAAGCGAAATTGACAACAGTAATGACTGACTTTAATGATGAAAAAACCAAGTTAGCTGCAACAGCACTTGAGTGGCAAACAAAGTACGAAAATCTAGCATCTGAGGTAGAAGCAGAATAATGTCGGTATCTAAACCTGAAAAACGAGAAGAACTTGTAGACTATGCTCTAAGGAAACTAGGAGCTCCTGTATTGGAGATAAATCTTGCTGACGAACAAATTGAAGATTTGTTAGACGACGCTATACAGTTTTTTCAGGAAAGACATTATGATGGTATTGAGGAAATGTACCTCAAGCACGAATTTACTCAACAAGAGATAGATCGAGGAAAAACACATCCGGGTGCGACTGGAATATCAACAAATTCACTCGTAACCACTACAGGAATATCAACCTCTATTAATTCTGGATACGGAACCACCACTTCTGTTTATACAGAAAATTCAAACTTCATACAGTTACCAGAACATGTGATTGGTGTTGAGAAAATTTTTAAATTTGATTCCAGTTCTATATCAGGTGGAATGTTTAGTATAAAGTATCAGTTATTTTTGAATGACTTATACTATTTTAACTCTGTTGAATTACTACAATATTCAATGGTCAAGAGTTACTTAGAAGATATTGACTTCTTACTAACTCCTGAAAGACAAATAAGATTTAATAAAAAACAAGGAAGACTTTATCTTGATATGGATTTTGCATCCATAAAAGAGGGTGATTTTATAGTGATTGATTGTTTAAGAGCGTTAGATCCTGAAAAATACAAAAAGATTTACAATGATATGTTCTTGAAGATGTATTTCACTGCTCTGTTGAAAAGACAGTGGGGACAAAATTTAATAAAATTTAGAGGAGTAAAACTTCCCGGTGGATTGGAATTAAATGGAAGAGAAATATATGATGATGGTCAAAGGGATTTAGAATTTGCTCTACAAAAAATGAAAGAAGAATATGAGTTACCACCTCTTGATTTCATAGGTTAGTATGCATGGCACTCAATCCGTTTTTTCTACAAGGATCTCAAGATGAACAGAGATTAATTCAAAATCTCATAAATGAGCAGTTGCAAATTTATGGGGTGGAAGTCACTTACATACCAAGAAAATTTGTAAATAAACAATCTATCATTGAAGAAGTTCAATCATCAAGATTTGATGATAATTTTCTTCTTGAAGCATATGTTAATAATTATGAGGGGTATTCTGGTGCCGGTGATGTAATGACAAAGTTTGGTGTGAGTTTAAGGGATGAAGTTGCACTAACAATATCACAAGAAAGATTTACAGACTTTATTGCACCATTTTTAGATCCTGATGACTATGAGTTAGGATCAAGGCCACGTGAGGGTGATTTAATTTATTTCCCATTAGGTCAAAGGTTATTTGAAGTCAAATTTGTTGAGCATGAAAAACCTTTTTATATGCTTCAAAAGAATTATGTTTATGAATTACAATGCGAACTCTTTGAATATGAAGATGAAATTATTGATACATCTATTGATGAAATTGATGAACAAGTTCAAGATGAAGGATTTATCACTACTCTCAATCTTGTAGGAACTG
>Ga0207985_1000069_pt1 | contig 24823 bp, 17 predicted proteins | sample ETNtaG_3_FD_185761 | JGI IMG/M metagenome (GOLD analysis project Ga0207985, IMG submission 185761) | Marine microbial and viral communities from oxygen minimum zone, Eastern Pacific Ocean - ETNP201302SV84 (SPAdes) (version 2) | ecosystem: Environmental > Aquatic > Marine > Unclassified ...
TGGAGACATATCTAGTCTCTGACCCGCTAGTTGTGGCTCGATTATTCCTCCCCAAACCTGTTGATTAGCAACTAAGAGAGCGATAAGTAACAGTGCTGTAGTTTGTGGAAGAACGATGAGTCCGAGTAGAATTGGTGGAATTATTGATAGTAGTGCTCCAACATATGGTATGAAGTCCATCAGGAATGTAATCGATGCCCACAGGAATACGAATGGAATATCCATGAATGAGAGGACTATTGCTGCAACAACAGCTTGACCGAAGGCAACGGAGGCTCTCGTAACCACGTACGTATTAATTCCCTCGCCTGACCCCGCGGCTACTGCCATAACCCTCTCAACATCTTCTGGGTAGGCGGCCTTGATTCTCTTTGGTAGCGTCTCTGCCTCCAGAATTATGAAGAGGAGGAAAATAAGGACTGTGACCAAACCTGTAGTGAATCCGGCTATCGTACCCACAAACCCTGCAGCGTAAGAATTGACCGTTTCAATAGTTATGAGATCGGTAAGGGCAGCTGTGTTGGGCTGGTATCCAAAGATGGATAGATCTTCAAGCCATGCGATCCTCTTCTCTAGGGAGCTTTGCAGTTCGGGGGCTTCGTCGGAGAAGTTCTGCATATTCTCATACATCGAGTTGGATGCAAATAGTAGGAAACCCATCACTGTTGATACTAGTACTCCATACGCTATCAGAGGGTGCCCCCCCAGTCTCTGCTCTAACCACTGTGCTGGGGGTCTGATCAAGAAGAAAATAAGAGTTGCAACGACCAGTGGTTGGATTACTGCTTTGAGGTGTACTATTGCAAGAACACTCACAAACAAGACTATCGATATATTAGCCAAAGTACCCGAGTCGACTTTTGCTAGACTTACGCTTTTCGCCATACCTATCAGTATCGCGAACTAGTCATGGCGCATCAATGGTTCGCCTAATCTTAGAGTTGTATGGCCTCAAGATAGATTTTCTCGAAGACGTCGGCGTTTCCATCGAAGTTGAATTTCTCAACTACTCTCATTCTTCCCTGGGCGCCCTTCAGAGATTCTTCTTCGTTCAATGTGCGCTCCAAAGAACCCAACATTGACTCCATGTTGCCCATTGTGAAAAGAGCGCCTACGGTTTCATCGACCATCTCTGGCAGAGGCCCATGGTCGACGGTAACTATGGGGACTCCCGAAGACATCGCTTCCAGAGGTATTAGTCCCTGGCCCTCATAGAATGATGGGTAGACAACTAGGTCTACGGATCTGTAGAGCATTGCTAGCTCAGAGAAGGACATTCCAGATTCGATATGAACAAAATCTCCAACTCCAAGTCTCTTCGCTTTCTTCAGAAGTCCAGATTTCAGATGCCCCCTTCCTACGATGACTAGCCTAGATGTGGGGATTTTCTTATGGAGATTCGAGAATCCCTCGATTAGCGAACTATATCCCTTCCTTGCAGCCAGTCTGCCTACTGCGAGAATAATCTTGGATTCCGAATCCCCTCCATCGAATCTAGCCCTCATCTCAGAAAGATCGGCCATATCTTCGGGATCGGTATGGTCAATAGGTCTAAACATCTGGATGTCGACCCCCCAGTGTACTACTCTGCAATTCCAAGATTCGGGAACGTCGTATCTCAATTCGAAGTCCTCTTTGGTCGCGTTCGAGTTTGCTACACAAATTCTAGACTCATTTACTGCGAAGTTCTCAAATCTAGAATACCAGCCAGCCGTGAATCTTATAGCTACGTCATTTACATTGGCCCAAACTGCTGATTCCCTAGCCTTACTAGCCTCCATCAAGCCGTCCCGCTCGCCAAGCCAAGACCCATGTAGAGAACATACCACAGGAGCAACTTTGTTCGAGCACCTCCTAAATTGCGATTTTGACCACGATATCATTGGACAGTGGAGGTGGACTATGTCCACTGGATCTCTGTCATTTAGCCTCTCAAGCTCAATAATCGCCCTCCTTCCATATGAACGTGTAAACTCCATAGGTATCTTAGCCCACCCCACCTCGATCACTTCCACACCCTCCTGAGGAGGAGGGTTTCCAGCACCTGACCTAGTGATTACTGTGACCCTATGGCCTCTCTTCACAAGAGACTCGGATAGGTGGAAAACTGTCGATCCCATCCCTCCCCATCTCGGAGGGAATTCAGCGGAAAGCATTGCAATGTGCATCGTAGCTCAAACGCCCGGTTCGGCATGAGCATTTCAAGAGAACTACCAGAAGTCAGTCTTTCGCATTATTCAAAACAGGGAGTCCGGTGGCCAATTTATGTCAGCAACCCTGCCGGTGCATGTGACTGTGGTCATACCGACCAGGAATGAAGAGGAAGCGATAGTTGATACGATTAGATCAATACCTAACGACGAATGGTGCGAGAAGCTAGACTTCCTTGTTGTGGACGGGAACTCTACTGACCGAACCAGGGAGCTCGCTGTGGGAGAAGGGGCTTCAGTATACTTGGAGCCACGCAAGGGCTACGGCAGGGCATACAAGACCGGTTTCTCGATGGCTCCCGGTGACGTTATAGTCACTATGGATGCAGACTGCACGTACCCTGGGGAGGAGGTTCCCGGACTAGTTAGGAAGCTAATTGATGAGGACCTAGACTGGATAACATGTGATAGACTCAAGAGAGCTGAGGAAGGCTCCATGCCGGGTCTCCATGGATTTGGGAACTGGGTCCTTTCGACTACTGCTTCGATACTCTATTGGTATGGGATAAATGACTCTCAGAGTGGCATGTGGGTCTTCCGAAAGTCCATTTTTGAGGATGAGCGTGTCAGGCCCAAGCATGATGGGATGCCACTTTCACAGGAATTCAAAATCAGGGCCCGTAGGTACCTAGGGAAGAAGAAGACCGCTGAAGTGAGTGTGCCTTACCGGCCAAGAGTCGGTGAGGCAGAAATCAACACATGGGGAGATGGTTTGCTGAACCTCAGGTTCCTATTCACCCACAGGCTAGGACTGACTAGACAAGTTACTCAATGGGGACCTGAGAAGTAGACATCAAACTACATCATCAGGATCTCGGTAATCAAATGTGGACCAAGACTCAATCATCTCTAGGTCCCTCTCAATCTCCCTTCTACGATTTGCAACTAGTACCATTCCTACAGCAATAAATATCGAGATGATTACAATCACGACTGGAAGACCTGAACCAACTATCCAACCAACTATGTCCAGTCCCTCGTCCTCGACAATTGGAATGATTGACATCAAAGTCGGACTGACTGTATCGTCGTCTACAGCCCATATGCCTATGGAGGCGGAAGAGCCGGAGGTAATCTCCCAATTTGTCTCAAAGGTCCAAATCCCATCGTCTGCAACCAAATCCCCCAGCTGACCGTCATCCCTCATCTGAAATGCTCTGGAAAGGCCACCTGCTACCATCTCTCCTCCGACTGATGATGTGGTACCATCGACATCCTCCATCACGACAGTTATCCTGATACTGTTGACGACACCCATCTCAAGCTCCTCAGGAGATACTGAAATATCCCTGAGGGTAGGTGATGATGAGCCTATGGTCAGGTTCACCGAGGATAATGACTGAGCACCTCTGGAATCTTGTACTAAAAGATCAATTCTTACTGGCCCAGGAGGGAGTTGGATAGAGGCTGTTTCCCTATCACTCAACACTGTACCGTCCGATAAACTCCACCTGTAGAGTGTGATGTCATTGTCATAGTCAAATGACTCAGAGCCATTCAATTCTAATACTGTCCCCGGGACAATATACTGACCTTCGGACAGTCCGGATATGAGAGCTACCGGGCCTGTCTGTAAGACCGTGATCTTCTGAGAATGCGATCTAGTCATTCCATTCTCATCAGTTAGTTGGATGGTTAGAGTATGAACTCCATGGGGAAGATAGTCGTTGTACCAGAAATCATTGGTCACATCCTCTAATATGGGATTCATCATTAGGTCAGAAGTAACTGTGACGGTAAAATCATCCCCGTCTGCATCGAATGATCTTCTAAAATCAAAGAGGACTGGGAGATTTGAGTAGACTACCACATCTGGCACTGGAGAGTCTAGGATTAGCACAGGGGCAGATTCATCTACTCTGAGCATTATCTCTGAGATATCTGGATTGCCAGATCCGTCATCTACCGTCAGGGTGATCTGATGCACTCCTTCTGGAAGCCTAGTCTCAACAGTCCAATCGCTACCAAGTGGGGTTCCTACAATATCGCTTTCCCAAAGTACGCTTACTAGATCCGTGCTGGTTGGTGTATTGGGGTTACATATCAGTCCCGAGCCGTTGTCTGGTAAGTCAGAGCATGCCATGTCCCAGTCCCCCGATCCTGTAGAGCCTAGGGTGATAATTGTTCCAGAGTCCGTAAGAGAACCATCAATGGGGCTAGAAATAACAGATACTGGATTTGAGTTGTTCACCTGAACCTGCTGACTGGTAGTGGTCCACTGGCCTGCATGCCCGGGTCTGTCATCACTGGCTTGCATTGTAATGGTATGCAGGCCTTTAGATAGTGTACCGACCCACTCTATGATTCCATCTGTTGAAATTCCGGAATGAATGGTTCCGTCCAGGTCGCTCAGAAATTTGAATTTGACATGATCTCCTTCAGGATCAATCGTTTGAGAGCCGGTAATTATCACTGTATCAGAAGATGACTGCCCGGATCTAGAGATTGACATTACTGCATCTGGAATCTCATTGTAAAGTTCGACATTGAAAACCCATGTCGAAGGGGGGTTGATTCCATCGGACGCGTAAACTGTCACTGAGAACTGGTTTGGTGCTTCAGGGAATGATCTGATAATCTGTGAGGGACACTCATTGGAATCTTCGGGGGGCGTACTCCCGCCGTCCTCATATGATGCGGTCGCCCAACAAGTCATCGCATCTTCTTCGGGGTCATAGGTCTCGGATAGGTAGATTGTGACATTCGCAGTCTGGCCTAGGTAAAGAGTACCCCAAGACGATATTGAAGGCGAGGTACCAACTGTTAGTACTGGGGGCAGATTTGTGAGCTCAATCTGTCTAGATTCAGTAGAGCAATGCCCCTGGTCATCACACACTTCAAGTGTAATCTGATGTAATCCGTCTGAGAGACAATCATGACTCGAGAACCAAGGGTTACCAAGGAAGAACGAGCCGTTATCATTTCCTCCACAAACGCCAAAGTCACCTGCTAGGTTTCCATCGATATTGCTAGTCCAAGTATACGTTAGATTGTCATCATCCAAATCCCATGACTCGTTCGCATTGAAAGTTACAGTGCTACCGCTTGGAAAAACAGATTCATCTTCCGGGGTTGTCCACATGATGAATGGCGGTTGGTTAGAAATCTCGACCATGCACAAGACGACAATGTCTGACTCTAACTGCATCGGGATAGTATCATTGTGGACTCCATCGTAGTCGCATCCCATATTCATCGTATTATTATGTGACCATCCTTGGACTGATGTCCACCTTTGACCGATGAATGGCCCCACTAACTCCCTACCAGAGTAAGGAAGAGTTGTCGTAAAATCAGACTCGTATTGGCTGAAGGTAAAATTGATTTCTGAGTAGGGGATATTCCTTAGATGTTGATTGACAACATTGGCATCCACCAACCACATAACATCGACTATGTTGTTAGAACCTGAGGAATTGGGTGTGCCTAGATTAGAAGATGATATCCATCTAATATGGGAGTTACCTAATGTGGAGAATGTGTCGGACATTCCCTGAGCGTGGGAAAAAAATGAGTCGGTAAAATTAACGAATGAGGAGGAGACAGTGGGATCTGCCCCTGTACATTCAAAGATTACTGAATTGGAGATTAGTTCACTATGATCTACCAAATCTAGACAGCCTTGATTGCCTCTGATGATACTGGAATTTAGATGTGAGGAAAGTTGACCATTGGCAACCCAGTTCATTCCACCATTAGAGCCGTAAATCTCTAATGTTTCTATCAGAGCGTCCACCCCAACCAGTTCAATGGAGTATGAACTAGTATTCTGGAATATGGTAACATTGGCCAACGAGACCGTTCCCTCCCTCTCAGAGATCCCACGATTATCGATGTCCAAGGCTGGTCCTGAAACAGGATTCCTAGATACTATACCATCAAGGTAAATATCTATGCTATTACGTACAACAAGTCCGAATTGATCTTGGCTCGTAGAACAGTCAGTACAGCTTACATTCTTTCCAGAGCTGACGACATCATTGGATTCTTCGAAATAAATTCCCGACCCCGATGAAGCCGAGATAGATCCTAATCCATTGTTGGAGGTATGAACTTGCTCCAGCTCGACATTGCTGGAGTCGATTACCGAAACACCGTTACCACTGTTGTTGTGACTGGTGACTAAGAATAAATCGGGATGGAACTCCCTGATATCTAATCCAGTGGCGCCGTTGTTACTAATGTCCCAGTAGCTACCCTGTACCCCGCCCTTCCACAGAAGTACCCCTGGGCCTGTTGAGTTACGAACTACGAGATCATTCACAGTTGGAGCCCAATTGGCACTTCGGAGAAACATCCCAGCCCTGTCATTGTAGGGAGACACAGGCGAGGGGTTTCCATTTCTCATCATATCCAACCTGTTTATGATGGTAGAGGAGTCTATCATATATCCTCTCAAACCTACCGCCTCGTTGTCCTCTATCAGTCCAAAGTCAATATGGACCCCACTGGTGTTGATATCGAATGCGGCTACTGAAAGTCCCTGTGTCTTTGCCCCAGGACCACCCGTTCCCCTTACAGTAATATCATTGAATATTGCATTCAATGGGAGGTTCGAATACTGACTATGATTGTATTGCTCAACCATCACTCCACGATACATCGAGTCCTCTACAACTACGCTTGCGAAGGTTGGCCTGGTTGTCCAGCCCTCAGTGATATGTCTCACAAAGATTCCATTATCCGATCTTTTGATACTTGATTCCTCAATCAGAGGTATTGAGTCCTCCACCCAAATACCAGCAGAAATAGCCATAGTAGATCCGCTGATGTTTGAAATCTCTAGATCGGAGAGGAGTCCTCCAGAATTACCCCAAAGATTCAATCCCCTAGTGATCAGTCCGTCAATTGTCGCCCCTCTAACAATGGGTGCTGAGCCCGCACCAATTGATAGTCCGATTCCATATCTCCACGTTGTAGAGAATCCATGTACGTCTTGTCCACCTCCCAGCACGGACAGATTGTTAATCACTGGTGAGGCACCTCCATAGAGATCTACAGCTACGCTATCAGCATTGAGGACCGTGAGGTTTGAGATTATTGGATCGCTCCCATAGATCGTCACTCCAAATTTTGAGTTTGAGATAGAAAGATTATCTATCCTGGATCCCAAGCCATCACTTGAGTAATTGAAGATCAATCCCTCATGATTTCCAGAAATCGAGTCAAATATGACTGGGGAGGAGTTCGCCCCTGAAACTATTATTCTCCCATTGACCTCTATTGAGTATCCAGCCCCAATACTAACTAAGGTTCCCGGGGCTATTGAGAGAACCTCGCCAGAGTCCACTGAATATCCATCGGGAAGGACCACTGTTCCAGACCATACAGTTGTGGATCGAGAATCTGCTGAGGAGACATGGTTGGAGAATGGGACGAGAATGAGTATTAGCACCAACAGATAAGCAATCCTATGTCTACTCTGATAGAGTGTCACGAAGCGGGGGTTGACTCATTCCATGTTATCCCTTCGTACCATTGCGTACAGAGTTTCTATCATCGGAGAGGTCATAAATAGGGAGTATTGGGGTTAATTTGGGGTAGTGATGAGTACTGCATTTGTCCTAATCAAAACTTCTCCTCAAAGAGAGCTAGATGTCTATCTAACCCTCCTAAATCTCGATGCTGTAACTGAGACCCATGTTTCCTACGGGGAGTACGATTTAGTCGCACGAATTGACTTCGAAGATGAAAAAGAGATGGCCAAGACATTGATAGGTCAAATGAGATCTATCGCGGGAGTAATTAGGACTGAGACTCTCATCGCTGTGGAGGTATAATTTTGGCTGTAGGTTTTGTTCTTATCACCACACATCCTGGTGCTGAGTTATCTGTTAGAGAGGCTGTTTCCAGAATTGAATATGTCTCAGGACAGTGGATAGTGTTTGGATTGCATGATCTCTTCGTCAAGGTAGAAGCAGAGGATGAGGTGGAGCTGACAAGGTGTGTTGTTCAGGAGATTAGATCCATTGAGGGAATCGCAGATACACGAACTGTAGTTGGTGCTGAGATATGATTAGTATGTTTATGACTTTAGAATCGAGAGGCAAGACAGTCTCATTGACCTTCTTCTTGATGTTGCTGTTGCCAACCATAGCAACGGGCGTTCCAGCTAGTGAGCTGGGGAGAGAAAACGAAAGACACTGGTGGCTAGATACAAGCATGGATTCTGATGGCGATTTCATTCATGATGCTATCTGGATTGCAGCAGAAAACAACCATCATGAGTATCTTGATGAGAATGGTTTAATTTCGGTGATTGTCGACTTTGACCACCCACCTACGGAAGAAGATCAAGCGATGCTAGAGAGAGAGGTTGAGTTTCAGACTCAATTTAGATACTGGCTAATTGACTCCATTGCAGGTACTGTGGAGTTGAGTAGAATACACGAAATTATTGACCTCCCAGGCGTAGTTTTTGTGGAGCTGGACGGGGTCCTTGGGATACAGATGGAAGAGGTAGTCCCAGTTCATGGAGTGGATTTGGTTTGGCAGGATACGGGCTACACGGGAGAGGGGGTAACCATGGCAATCATCGATACCGGAATCGACGGCAACCATACGGCTCTGGACGATTTGGATGATGATAACATGACAGACGATCCTAAAATAGTCGCATTCTATGATGCGATTAACAATCCGGGGGAAACAAATGGAACAGAGATATTTCCTTATGATGACAATGGCCATGGCACTCACTGTGCGGGCATCACAGCCGGAACTGGCGCTCCCAATTACCAGCACATTGGTGTGGCGCCACGCGCAAATCTAGTGGGAGTCAAGGTACTGGACGGAGGTGGTAGCGGATCTTTCGCGGCAGTCATGGCTGGAATGCAATGGACAGTCGATAAGAGGCACGAATTCAATATCAGAGCGGCCAGCATGAGTCTAGGTGCCCTAACTGGAGCAATCGAGTGGACCTCATCTGAGGAGGAATCTGTCAACAGAATGGCTAATGAAATGATGAGGGCTGGGGTGACTCTGTTCATCGCAGCAGGAAATAGTGGGGGTACTGCAACAATAGGAACCCCCGGGAGTGCGGAGGACGTCATTACCGTAGGATCTCTGGACAAGGATACCTCGATTGCAATCTACTCGAGTCAGGGTCCAACAGAGGAGGGCAGAGTAAAACCAAACATAGCATTCGTTGGAAGCAGTGTTAATGCTCCCGATGCAAACACCGGAGATGGATATGTAGCACTATCAGGAACAAGTATGGCAACTCCAGGAGCTGCTGGAGTGGCTGTTCTGATGTATCAGGCTAATCCCGATCTAAGTCCGTTTGATATTCGAAACATTATGCAGGAGACTTCCACGTATCGGGAGTGCCATTACATGTTGGCAAACGAGCCCTGTGCCGAAGACGCGATTCCTAAAAATCGACAGAACAATGTTTACGGGCATGGGCACGTCAATGCTCAACCGGCAGTTGATGAAGCAGCCAATTATGATTATGATCTCAGCCTCACTCTGAATGTTACATTGGCCAGTGATTACGGCCTCGATAATAGAGTTTGGATTGGTCCTGGAGAGTCTATCTATTACAATTTAGAAGGTGGCATCCAGAGGGTTCAATGGAGGACCTGGGACATGAGAGACAATTGGATGGATTTACCAGAATTTAATTCTGGGGATAGTGATTTTGAGGTCTCACATAGTCTTCTTGTCGATAGACTTCAATACCTCCCCAACAATACTATCGAGGGGACTCAGGTTATCCTAGTGAGAGCGATATCTGGAGCCTCTTCATCTACAAACCTGGCTACTGCAATCCATATTTCTGGTGAGGAGAAGGTCGAGAAATCCGACGAGGGGGCGTCTATGAGTGGCATCCTAATCGGAGGGCTGTCCCTAATCGTCATAATTCTCCTAATAACACTAATATTTGCAGGGATAAAGCTGCGTGAGACGGGCTTCCTTGAAAGTGCAGAGTACTATGATGATGAAATCGAGGAAGTTGTTGGAACAATCGTTACTGAGGATGGCCTAATTGGAGATGACTAGCCCCATCTGGCCAATTTAGTGACTAATTGGTTGGCGGCCTTAGTGCACTCGGCGGCTCTGAATCTACTTATTGCCTCATTCCAGTGCGACATTCGATTTGGTGAGTCTAGTACTCCCCTCCAATACCATCTTTGTGCGGACATTCTCCTGAGGGAAGGGATATCATCCCTGAGCCGGTACCCGCAACATTCTCTGTGGGCCTCAATTAGCCAGTCTGGAAATTCTCTTCCTACAGCCTCGAGGGTAGAGTGGATTGCCATAATCCTAGTAAGTGGATCCTTTAGATTTGATATCAAATCTCTCGACCACGAAATTGAGCTGTCGGAAATGGAGCCATTCACTCTGGCGGATAGCCTTGCCCTAAGATCTAGTATCTCTAAGAAGATGTCATCTCGAGAGAGTCTAGACTCGATTTCAGCTCTTGATTTCGATGCTTCTTGGAGATTTGAGTTACTTAGAGCGATACCATATTTGACCAGCTCAAGAGATAGGATTGCTGATTCCCTCTCATCATTGGGAATATCTTCTAATCTGACTTGCGAGATAATCTGTAGAATTTTATCGGATTCAGATTTATCCAGCCCCCCTGGAAGTCTGTCATCAAATCTCCTAATGATAGAAGATATCTCCAGTTTAGCGCGTTGACTTGGTTCAGACATTCTCATTGCTTCTTCTTCCAATCTATTTGATAGGGATTGATTGCCGTTTAGCCTTGCTAATCGGGCCTGTAACATCTTCCTCGGTAGAGTTTCTTCAATTTTATCGATGTGGAGGTTTGCTTCATTTCTCTCTCCCCTGTCAAGTGCGATAGAAGCGGCCTCTTTTCTCAGAACTTGGCTTTCTTCTAATTCCAATACATTCTCCAATACTACAGCTGCTACGGCACTATCGGATAGTGAGATTTGGTTAATGTTGGATTCAATCCAGCGTATATCTTCCTCATCTCCGGACATGGATCTATGATGAGCTTCGATCTTCCTAGCTCTATCCCCCTCCAATGACGCCCATTTCTTGGCGGCCATCTTATGCATTTCGGAGGTTTTCTGCACGTCCCAAGAAGCCCGTCTAACATTCCTGACCAGATGATGAAGCTCCGTGAGTCCGCCAAACCATTTCAGCATCGCTGAGTCATCTAGTTCAGGGATTCCAACGTCAGAAGCCATCTCTTCAACACTCATCGGCTGTGGAGCCAGGGATAGTTCATCAAGAGTTTTCTTTCCTTCATCAGTTAGTCTTTTTATCACAGTTTTCTCAACATACTTGAGAACCGCTTCGGACTTCTCAGGAATTCCTTCATCCGGAGACCAGAGTCTAATTGCTAAAGGGTGCCCTCCGAGAGAATTTGATACTCCGGCCGCTGTTTCATCATCGATATCCCCAGGTAGGAGGCGCCTAGCGGATTCTACATCGAGGCCCTGAACTCGATGTTCTACAAAGTCTCCATCTAGATCTAATGGATTTGGCGCCCTAACCACCAGCAATACCGAACAAATTGACAAGGAGGCCTGAGAAATAAGATTGCTAATCGCGCCGGTGTGCCTAGGATGTAATTCTTGGACCTCATCAAGCACGAGAAGAGTTTTCTTAGACAGAGTAGACTCAACGATGGCCTCTGGAGATGCCAGAGAGATTCCCGAAAGCCACATGTTTCCTATGGCCTTGATATCAGTATTAGCGGAGCAATTAGCCCATCTTATTTTCCATCTAAGGCCCTCTAGGTGGGAGGCTACGGCCCTAGCCAGTGTTGATTTCCCTATTCCTGGCAATCCGCTCAATATTACCGATTCTCCATTTGATATTAGCTGAGACAATCGTTCGATCTCCGACGATCGTCCATGCACTTCTGAAGGAACCGGAGCCGGACCTATTATCCTATTACCAGATGGCTTAGAATATATGTTCTCTTTCTGAATTATCTTTCTTCCCTTTTTTGTAATGTGAACAACGGTTCTCTTCCTCGATCCACCCCCGATAACATGAGCTGTTCTTGTTGAAATTAAGCCATCTTTTTCCAACTCCGAAAGAGGCTGATGTAGGGCAGATCGGACTAGGCCTAGGTACTCTGCCAATCCTGGAAGTGATAGCTCTCTTGGAACATCCCAGGCAGTATCCAGATGCTCTCCAAACTCGGCTAGTCGAGAGAGGACCCTTCCCTGCGAGTGCGAGAGCATGGCCCTGAGGCAAGGCACGGGTTCATGGGCGTTGACCTACGGCGCATCACTGGAAATGCCAGTCGAGAGGGGCTCACTAGATCTTCCGCGTAAACCCGGAGTTTATCTTTTCAAGAGAAAAGATGGCAGAGTAATGTATGTAGGTAAGGCTACTGAAATTAGAACAAGAGTATCTTCATATTTTTCGGGGAGTGATGGTCGCAGAATGGTCCCTTTGCTAATTGAGGAAGCTGACGAGATAGATTTCATAGTTACAAAAAGTCCTTCCGAAGCGTTGTTCCTAGAGAGGAACCTCATCAGGGATCATAAGCCCAAGTACAATTCTAGGTTGAAGGATGACAAGTCATACCCATTCATCTCTTTAACAGCAGAAGAGTTTCCTAGAATTCTCTACACCCGTCATCCTCCTGATGGATCTAGATCGTGGGGGCCTTTTCCAGATGCAGGTGCGGCAAAGAGGGTGATCCAGCTACTAAGAGTTGAGTTTGGAATTAGGGACAAAGACTGCAGGGGCAGTGATGGATGCTTGGCAATGCATATCGGCCTATGTAAGGGCCCGTGTTACGATCCAGAAGGGTATCCTGGCATAGTTAAGGCTGTGACAGATGTTCTCGATGGCAATGCTAAGGTACTGATTGAATCTCTTCAGAAGGATATGGATAAGGCTTCTGAAGATTTGAACTACGAGAAGGCAGCAGAAATTAGAGACATGATCGCCTCAGTTCATAGCACGCTTTCCCAGCAGATAATTCACAGTAGATTCTACCAAGACTGTGACGCTGTAGGATTCTCCTCACTAGGGGATTCGGCAGTAGTTATTATTCTGCATGCCAAGGATGGAGTGGTTCAAGGTAAGACAGAGTATCCCCTGATACATAGGGGGGATATTTCTGAATCTGTATCTCTTGTCCTTGTAGAGCATTACTCCAACAGGAGGCCTCCGAAAGTCTTGCTCCTCCCCTCTCCGATTGGAGACTCTATGGAGAAATGGCTGAGATTTAGGAGAGGGGGGTCATTGATTCCCAGAGTCCCGAGGAGGGGGGATTTATTCAAATTGAGAAAGATGGCAGACCAGAACGCCGAGATTTTAGTGTCACGATCGGAGAGGAATAGCTCTGGAAACCTTGAGCAACGTGCTGCAAATGAAGGCGCAAAACTACTGGGGATGGATTCTCTAAACCATATTGTTTGTTTCGATATGGCCCAGCTTATGGGATCCGAAAGAGTTGGTGCCTCGATTGTTTTCAAGAATGGTCGGCCCTCGAAAAAGGAATACAGGACATACAAGATAAAAGGGGACTCAGCTGATGACCTTAGGATGATGAGGGAGTCGGTATTAAGATGGGTAAAGAGGCAAAATGAGTGGCCAGATATTCTTCTTCTGGACGGCGGGGAGACCCATCTCTCAACGATAAATACTGCACTTAGAGAGGGTAATATGGATGACAAGTTCATTGTCGCTGCATTGGCCAAGAGAGAAGAGACGCTCTACATCCAGGGAAGAGAGCCAATCGTCTTAGATCGAAGAGGGAGAGTACTAATTCATTCTAGGGACGAGGCTCACAGATTTGTAAATCAGTTTCACAGTCGCAGGAGGAGGAAGGGATCAATCCGGGACCCTCTAGAGGAGGTCGAGGGGCTTGGTGCCAAGAAAATACAGTCTCTGCTTCGTCACTTTGGAGGGAGGAAGGGGATAGAGCATGCCAGCATAGAGGAGCTCAGAGCAGTTCCTGGAATTGGAATTTCCATGGCTAAGAAAATACAAAATCACTTTGATTCCTAGTAGTCATTAATCTTTGAATCCTCAGAGTCATTTTGATCGAAGAAAGCCTCATCGACCAGAGTGGTATTTTCTGGTAACCTACCAAACTCAATATCCATAATTTTCTCCATCTCCGCACTTTTCTCTACATTTGAAGATATGATTTGGGCTTGCTTCTTCTCCCGATTCTTTCTCCTCTTCCGACTTACCAGAATTCCCAGGGATACGATGATGAAAAATATGTAAGGAGCCAGTTCGCCAATAATGAATGCCCATGAAATCTCGACTGAGTATGTGACAATGTCTGAATTGCTTCTGCTGCACTCATACCATGTGGCTGCTGACAGACATGTTGGCATGGTGTAGGTCAAGACTTGTCTGTCTCCTGAATCACTAATCTGCGCGAGACCCTTCTCACTTTCTAATGATGTTATTCTGATTGACTCTGGTAGTAAAATCCTGATATATGCGGACGACTTAATAGTGCCAAAATTAGTATCTTCCATCAGTGGGGTTACCCTCTGCTTGATATTCGAACCATCTAGTAACAATCCTGACTCGGTTAGCAGAGGAGAGGGGAGTATGGATGATATTACCATATTAGGCATCATTGCCAATGAGCGTGGGTTGACCCCAACGATGATCTCATCCTGCCTTAATGAGAAAGTGAGTTCCGCATCATCTATCCTAGTGGCTAATCTTATCGGTTCTTCATCTCCGATGAATGGATCTTCTCCCAAAGAAACCTCTCCAAAATCTGCTTGGAATGGTAATGATGAAAAATCTGCAGACAGTGAAAAACCGTCCAAACCAAGATCTTCAGAGTCAAGGTTGATGTTGCCGAATTCATTCATCATTTCTTCGTATGACTCTGTTAGGTAATCTGATAGTTTCATTAGACCCTCATTCGAGACCTCGAAGTCAATTGGGTCGCCGACTCCGAAGTCTATTGTCGATTCAATTTCAGAATCTGCCAGTAGCCCTCCTTCCATTCTATCTCCCATCACCAAGATTCTCCTTATGGCGTCTGATGGAATTGGGGACATTTTCACTCCCTCTATCTCCATATCTAGGCCTAATCTGTAAATCTCTAGGATTACCGTCGATGTGAATTCTATTGAAACTGATCCACTCAACTCGTGAACGGATACTTTCGAAACATCCATCTCAACCAGGAATGAAATACATGTTTTCTGGGTTGGGGCACATACAAGATCGATACTGTCCTCCTCACATGGATCAGATATCCTACATATTGAATGTCGCCAGTCGAATGGCCTCGATCCTTCGATTTCGATGCTTGTGGTTTTAGTATCCCGATTATTGGATGTGAATACCAATACATCTGGTGTCTTTGCAGACGAATCCAACCATTCGGGTAAGTGAATTGTAACACTAATATCAGTAGAGGGGAAGCCAATAGGAATTAAATCTTGGAGGAAATCGGAGTTTACTTCTAATTCCAGGCTCAGGAAGCTCATTATTGTGGCAATGTCATCATCGTAAATTTGTGAAAAATCTATTGTTGATAGATCCCCATCTGTATTCTGTAAAAGCTGGTCAATGATATTTGAAATCTGTATTTCGGAGGAGATTGTGGTGGATTGTACAGTGATTGGGTAATTACTGGACATTGCTCCGACAGGTCCTAGACAGTATCTGTAAGACAATTCTTCACCACATGTCTCTCCTTGCCTGTGTTGGAACATTATTCCCCCAGTATTGTTTGAGGTAGAGAAGGACGGTGTCTGGAAGACTAATTCACCCCCTAAGAATTGAGAAAATGTTTCTGAAAGTGAGTCAATTGGTAAAGACGATAGCATCTGATCGGCATCCACATCCATCTCGGAGTCGAACATCCTTATTCCATCAGAAGTCACTGAATCAAGACTGATGGTTTGAGTCTCTAGATCTAGTCCCCATTCCTCCAATGTTTCGGTACTTAGGTGGTGGATCCTAATTTCCATATCTACATGGCTGCCCATAGAATTCTCCAGATTTATTGAGAGATCCAAGCTCAACGATGAGCCGGCATTTATTTCCCAATCTGACGTTATGTCGCCAGATCCCAAGACAGCTACCAACTCGGATATTATCGGACTATGATCGTGCGGAGAGTTGAGATTATCCAGAGCTACTCTAGCCCCCAAAATTTGTGTTTGACCCTGTTCAACTGAAAAAATAGAGGCTGGTTCATCGACATGGATAATGCTAGAATATGATGGTGGAACCATCACATATTCGATGTAATGCCCGGATGTTGCAATTGTCGTGAAGTTAGTAGTCACCTCTCCACCCATTGTAATTAGGCCCTGCATCACCCTGTCGATATCCCCAGTTTCTGGGTTAATTCCTATGTTAGTTGGACTCACATCCAAGATTAGGACTGATTGAACACATATAGGAGGGTTGAATGGGTCGTTTTCCAACCCATTCTCTTCATCTATTGAGTCAATATTAGGATTAAATGTACAGGAGGAGGGGTCCCGTCCGAAAAAATTGATTCCCGGTATAGTTTGGATAGGTCCAGACGTGGCGTTGGGAAAATTCTCATCCACAATCCGTTGGATTACATCCTCGATCTTCTGAATTAATCTGTCCTCAACAGAAGAGCCATTCTGAGAATAATCACGATAGTTCCGGATAAAATCAGCGGGAATTCCATCAGATGGATCGCTATCTCCCTGTAAATCCAAATCTAGTAGTCCTAATTCTTCTCTTGAGAGCTCATGAATCGCGAGATCAATACTCATCTCAATCGCCGAAGCCCCCTCCATGGAAATCGCTACGTGACCCTCAATCCAATCGTCACTAAGAGTGGAGTCCAGGCTAGAGGCGTAGTCATCGCATATTCCATTTCCATTTCCCCATGAAGAGCAAATTTCGTTTGATACTTCAGGGTCCCCGGGAGGAGGAGCTGCATTGGCCAGTGGCGCAAATAGCAGAATGATGACCAGCGCGATGCATGTACGCACAACAGTTGGAGCGTGTGATATACCATAAGTCTGAATCAGTGATGTTCGCCCGACATATATGGCTGGCGGGGGCCCACATGAGCGTTTACACGATTCTATTTCCTCATTTCTCGGTAAAAATCCTCCTTCAGAGATACCCAAGAAGTGGGAGAGGTTCTCTGATATTGCGATATTGCCATCTGGGTCTTTCAGAGATGAGTCTTGGGGAGATATAGTCGGACCTGATCTCTGGAAAGCGGTCGCTCAAGGGCTCAATGTTGAGAGGCTGGGGATGATGGGGGAGGTGACTGGTAGAATTCGAAAGAGTGGTGTTAAGATGCTGCTGGGAGATGATGACTGGGTTGTGAGAAGAGAGAATGGAGTCGACTACGGCTATCATGTGACAAAGTGCATGTTCTCGGCGGGTAATGTGAATGAGAGGAGACGGATGGGGGAGATTGCGAGAAGGGGGGAAGTGGTAGTCGATTTGTTCGCTGGGATAGGATACTACTCCCTCCCAATTCTAGTCCACTCTGAGGTGGAGCATGTCCACTGTTGTGAGTGGAATAATGATGCTGTGGAGTCTCTTGAGTGGGGTATAGAAAGGAACAATGTTTCTTCCCTATGCACGGTGCATAGAGGCGATAACAGGGAGACATCCAAGTCAATTGGAAAGGTTGCTGATAGGGTCATTATGGGCTTACTTCCTACTTCCGAGAGGAGCTTTGAGGCGGCTATGGAAGTACTCTCTGATTCCGGAGGAGTGATTCACATCCATGGCCTAGCGAAGGCAGATGAATACTCTGGATGGGCAGAAGAGGTTATGACGGGGATTTGTAATTTTAGAGAGGGCTCCAGAGCAAGAAAAATTGCAGTCAATCGAATAAAAAGCTATGCTCCCAGATGGGATCACGTAGTTCTGGACGTGGAAATAAGTTAGTCCGTTGAACTCAAGTCGTGTAACCCTACCGGAATGGTATGGCTGATGACTGGCTAGAGCGCTCAGCCGCATCATACAACAAGTATTCCCTGGATTCCAAGGATGACTATGCGGCAATACTCCTAATGCCGGTCGATACGCTCTCAGAAATTATAGAGTGGACATTCAGATCCCTTCCTGATGAGATACTTGTTGGGATCGATCCCGATGTTAGCCGACCCCATCCGGATGGAGTAAACAGGAGATTCACTGGATCTGACTTCCAGTCGGGTTTATTCGCAGGGCAAGGGTATGTTCTTGGGGCACCACATCTTGTAAACAGAGGGGACTCGTTCTCTGTCCATCATGTTCCTGAAGAGTGGATTGATGGAATTTTAACAGAAGACAGGGGCTCAAGAGGAGGAAGATTCACTCACTGGATCCATTCCCATCCAAATGCGGTTGCGGTTCCCAGTGAGGCTGATGCTGATGCAGCACAGTGGACGGAGGGATGTGATATGATTCTTGGAGTCAGATTCTCCCCGGAAGGGTTACTGCCCTGGTTCGATGAGGTCGGAGGCACTAGGAGGAGGCTTTCTCCAGGTAGTAATTCTGTAAAATCAGACAAAGGAAACGATAGTCTCCCAGTAATTGGTAGAGCAGTAACGGGACATCTCATTCACGGACTTGAGGTTATAGCATTTCACAGAACCGGATTAGGTGTTAATCTAATTATTACGGATTCTGAGGGGGTTCCCATTGAGTAGTTTTCAGTCTCTGAAAACATGCTCTCTAAGATGGGCTAGCTCTTCGATACTACCTCTGATGTCATCGAGAGCCCTGTGACCAGATTGTTTGGAGAATCTTGGTGCCTTTGGGTACCATCTTCTGGCTATTTCCTTGACGGATGTAACGTCAACGCTTCTGTAGTGGAAGAATTGATGAAGCTCGGGCATATACCTCCTGAGAAACCTCCTATCTTGTCCTATTGTATTGCCGCACAGAGGTGGAACCCCAGCTAAGCAGTGCTCCATTAGAAACTCCAAAGTCAGCCTCTCTGCCTCTGCTATCGGCACACCATCGGATCTGACTCGCTTTAAGAGGCCGTTCTTGGTATGGTGCGTGATATTCCAATCATCCATCTTCTCCAATTCTGACTCTGGCTGGAAAATGGCCAAAGAGGGCCCTTCAGAGACCAAAGTTAAGTCCCCCTCTGTAACTATGGTTGCTATTTCGATTATTTTATTCTCTATCGGATCGAGACCTGTCATTTCCAAATCTATCCAGACAAGTCTGTCCTCCATGCGTCCGGCGGGAGAGTGCGCGAGTCTTGAGTGTTGGGGGGCCACAATCATAGGGCTGTCTGCTCGCGCATAGACATGGCTGGTGTAAGCTACATTGGACTTCTCAGATCCAATGCGCCCTACAGAAGGCTATTCACTGCCAATGAGATTTCTTACGTTGGAGATTGGTTCTCAATGATTGCCCTATTCCTTCTAGCGGGCGAAGCCTCTGATAATTCCCCTCTGGCTGTTGCAGGAGTTCTCGCCACTAGGAGCTTTACTTTCGCTCCACTAGAGCCACTCACAGGAATGCTGGCGGATAGATATTCTAGAAAGTGGCTCATGGTACTTGGTAATGTTTGGTCATTTACGATTCTGGTAACTGCTCTATCGCTCGGTGCACTGGACAGTCTGACGTCAGTATACCTCCTTGGCATGGGCATGGTAGTCGGTAGAGCAATATCCTCCAATGCGGAATCTGCTTATGTTCCGAATATTTGCACAAAGGAGGAGTTGCTGTCTGCAAATGCCCTATCTTCGGGAGGATGGTCTGCTGCTATGGGAATTGGAGCTGGAATTGGGGGTCTAACAATCTCACAATATGGAATAGAGACTGCACTTTGGATTGATTCGATTACTTTTCTTTTTGCTATTACTCTAATCATGACCCTCCCCCATGGAGGTCCTGAGAAATCTGGAAGCTTGTCCAGTAATCCTAGGGCTATGCTTGAGGAGATTCTTTCTGGATGGAAGTATATCCTGTCGAAGCCTTCTATCAGGAGAGTGGTCTTGGCGAAGGCGATGTGGGCTTCTGGGGGAGGTGCACAGGTGTTTCTCCTAATCCTAATAGGTAGGGAGGCTGGTTTTGGGGATGTCGCAGCTGGGATAGGTATTCTGTACATGGCTAGAGGATTTGGCTCAGGATTTGGACCAATAGTCAGTAGACGGTACATGAGTAATGACAGGCTAGTGCCGTATCTGCTTGGAGGGGTGTTGATAATCAGTGGCGCGTTCTACATGGCAGTAGCGGTTTCTGAGTGGACGGCGATAATACTAGTCTATGTTTTCATATCCCACGCAGCTAGTGGGGTCAATTGGGTACTTTCAACTACAATGCTCCAGAAGAGAAGTGAGGACGAGTGGTTGGGAAGGGTATTCGGTACTGACTCACTGGGAATCACAATGACAATGGGGTTGTCAACAGTAGCCGCTGGGTTGATTCTGGAGAATAATCTACTCACACTTAGGGAGACGATTATAGCAACTGGGACTTTGCAAATATTGGCAGGTCTGCTATGGGTATTACTCGCTACACCTGCTGAGAAGAAGATGCTAGATAAGTCTGTCCAGACCAATTAGTACAACTATTGGGGCAATTGAAAAAATGACATTCTGAAGTAGAGACTTTGCTGATGCTTGAACTCTCTGAGTAACACGATCCTGTATCTCTCTGTCCAGTCTTTCCATAGCGATACTGGCTGGTTCCCTTACCCTTCCTAGGATTTCCTCTAATGCATCGGCACCCCTGTCTAATAGTGAGTATATCACCTCAGTCATAGGGTTTGTTTCTGGCACTATATTTGCCTCTCCATCTACCTCAAAGTCTACTTCAATTACATCTCTCCAAGGTCGAGGAATACCAGAATTACTGACATTTTGGAGTATATTTCTTCCCACTACTGCTCCTTGGACTACCATCTTTGCTGTTGAAAGATTATACTTTGCAATTGACAGAATATCTCTTCTCGATCTCATGACCTTTGAAAAATCTGAAAATAGCCATAACGCCCCAGCAAGAAGAAGAAGAGCTACTCCCAAATCAGGAGTATCGTCCCATGACGGCCAACCAATCGGCCCAAGCCAATAACGTGCACCAATTGCAACTATAGCTGGTAAAATAAATGACATGGTCTCATTCACTAATATTAGCCAGAACCCCTTTACGGGCAATGATTTTATTTTTGTCAAGAACCATCTAACATGCTTTGTTCTTTCACCTGGTGGAGCATAGGTGTTAATGAGGTCGATTAAAGGAGGAGCAACAAAAACTAGTCTCAAGATAAAGGGTATCGCAAGCATCAGAATGTACGCATCCCAAGGAGAAGCGGGAGGGAGGCTTGGCATTGCGAAGGCATCAGCCATGAGAGTCACAAGGGAAGGTCAGCAATCAACCTCTCTACTAATTAACGAGCGTGGCTAGTGGCTAATGCCTCTGCCTGATTCATCGCAGCCCTCAGTAAAAAGAATGCCACTATACAACCTGCAAAGAAGCTCCCTCCGACGTACACATGGGTCTCAAACATCAGAATTCCTATAGCTGTAAGAGACAAGTATGATATGGTCTGGCATATCAAGGATAGCCTCTGCAGCATAATGAATTCTATCTCATGAACATTAGAGGCTTCTTGTATGTAGGAATTGATGAGGAAGAATATTGCTTGGAAAGGTAGAGCGGCCGCTAATACTGCCAAACATGCTACGGTTATCATCTCAGGATCAGTAGGATCTAGCTCTAAACCCCTGAATAGTAAATTACCGGTATTCAGACCAATTATGGCTGCATGGATTGCCCATGCCTTGTCAGCTGGGACATCATCATCATCATCCATTCTGGGAACGACCATGGAAGGCTGCATCCCAATCAAGAATTGAAGGTTGCCCCAGTGAATGCTTAGCTAGTGTGAGTTAGTGGACGGATGGCGAGAGCTCAGATGTTCGGAGCCCTTCCCCTCATCATTCTCCTCCAAAGTGGAGGAAACAGACATGGCCACCAGCATGCGTAGTAGCCAGACGGCAATCTAGGAGCGTCTTGGTATGGCCTAAGTTTCCAGAAAGGAACAGATGCGTGGAGGTGGTGATCAGAATGCCTGGTCAGCTCCAGGAGACTCCACCTAGACCATCTGGCCTCTGTATTCCAAGCGTGTCCTTCTTCGAATCTTCCCCCGTTCTCTCTCCTCAGCCCCCAGTGGCGTATGTAATTGACATACTCGAGGGTCAGTATAGCAATACCTGAGGCTATTAGCCAGCCAATTAGAACGGGCGCCGCCCAGTAAATCCCTGCATAGTGCAAGAAAATCAGAATTGATATACACAATGATTGGAGAGCGAGACCTCTCCATGATGGATTTCTGAAACCTGTTCTACCCTTCCTGTTGTGCACTCTCACAGACGATAGGAACTGCCCGGGTATGGTTCTAATCCAGAAGGACCAGATGTTCTGCTCGTAGGTCGCACTGGCTGGGTCTTTGTCTGTAGCTACGTTCTTGTGATGATTATGATTGTGCTCAGTAGTGAAATGAGTGTAGTTTATGCTGAAAAGAAGGGCTCTTGCCAATCTCCACCCAGGACTTTTCGGCCTCTGGTGCCCTAGCTCATGTGCGGTAACAATGGCCGAAGCGGCGGCAACTAGGCCTGTTGACAGAGATGCCGCTAAAAGCCAGCGGGTTATTCCCTCGCTTGAGGCGAAATAGAAGAACGTCGCTAGCATCACGAAGTGCAATATTCCATGGACCCAGAGTAGTCTCTCAAAGGGAGTACCGGACTCTCTCGGAGGCCTTGGAGACTCCGACTCTCCGAATAGTACGTCAAGGATAGGGCTCAATACCCAAATGAACAGGACACCAGACAAGGTGTAGACGCCACCTAACATATTTCCACTGATTGCTAGCATGGGACTTATTAGTCCCAATAGGTGGACAGACCAAGGTTCCGGGCTCAACGCAGTGTCACTCATACAGATGAGCGTGTCTGGCTCTAGTCTTTGCTATTTTTGGAGCGACGATCACCATACAGTAAGGGTTCGAAGGGTTGTTTTTGAAGTAGTCGTGGTGGTATTTTTCTGCGACATAGAAGTTCTTGAGTGGTGAAACCTCGGTTACAATTTCACTGGAATATGCATCGCTCATTTCATCTATCACTGAATGTGAGTCCCTTTTTTGGGACTCTGAGTTATAGAAAATTACACTTCTGTAATGAGGTCCGATATCATTTCCTTGTCTATTCAGCTGAGTCGGGTCATGGCATGTGAAGAATACTTCCAAAAGAGATATTCTGTCAATCTTTGATGGATCGAAAATCACCTTTACTACCTCAGCATGTCCAGTTCCCTTCCCGCAAACCTGCTCATAGGTGGGATTCTCGACGTGTCCTCCTGAATATCCCGGAGTAACCTCAGATACCCCTCTCAGTCCGATCAGTGCCTCCTCGACACACCAGAAACAACCTCCACCAAGAACGATCTCCTCCAGAGAATCATCTCCTGTAATTAGGGGCTTCGCGAGTTATCTCGACATCGTGGACATGGCTTTCGGAGAGCCCTGCATTGGTGATCCTAACGAACTCGCAACCTTCCTTCATGTCAGCAATGCTACCGTTTCCAGTATATCCCATAGATGATCTCAACCCTCCTACTAGCTGATGAATGACATTCTCTACTGGGCCTCTGGCAGGGACCCTTCCTTCAATTCCCTCTGGGACGTACTTCCTCGTATCTCCCTGCTCGGACTGGAAGTATCTGTCATGGGCGCCCTTGCTCATTGCACCGACAGATCCCATTCCTCTGTAGACCTTGTATGATCGTCCCTGATAGAGTATGGTCTCCCCGGGGGACTCATCAGTACCTGCAAGAAGAGACCCGATCATGACACAGTCTGCTCCTGCTGCGATGGCCTTGGCAATATCTCCACTGTACTTAATGCCCCCATCAGCAATTACTGGGATACCTCTTGACTTACAGACTTCGACAACACTCTGTACGGCTGTGAGCTGTGGTACCCCCACTCCTGAAACTATCCTCGTTGTACAGATAGAGCCTGGGCCAATGCCTACCTTGACAGCGTTCGCACCAGCCTCAATTAACATCTCGGCCGCCGCTCCAGTAGCGATGTTGCCGGCTATAATTATTGAATCTGGAGATGCCTTCCTCAGCTTAGCCACGGTATTTATGACTCCATGAGAATGTCCATGGGCAGTATCGATAACGATTACGTCGGCTCCAGCGTCGATCAGAGCTAATGCCCTAGTTAGGCCTCCTTCCCCAGTACCTGTAGCCGCTCCGACTCTGAGTCTCCCTTGGTCGTCCTTGCAAGAGACAGGGTGATCTCTAGTCCTCTGAATGTCCCTGACAGTAATCATCCCCGCACAGTTACCATCATCGTCAATCACGACGAGTTTCTCAATCCTATGCTGTTGTAGGAGCCTCTGTGCCTCCTTTGGGTCATAGTCTTGTGTGACGGTGACGATTTCACTAGTCATCATCTCAGATACTTTAGAGGACTCGTCCTCTACGAATCTGATATCTCTGTTTGTGATGATACCCGCGAGCCTCCCCCCTCCATTGACAACCGGAAATCCAGAGAAACCATACTTTGTTTTCATTTGCCTAAGTTCTCCGATTGTCATATCAGGAGAGACAGTAACCGGATTGAGGACTAGTCCTGATTCGAATCTTTTGACTCTGGCGACTTCTTCCGCCTGCTCTTCGATACTCATATTCCTGTGAATCACTCCCAGTCCTCCGGC
>Ga0207985_1000070_pt1 | contig 24721 bp, 21 predicted proteins | sample ETNtaG_3_FD_185761 | JGI IMG/M metagenome (GOLD analysis project Ga0207985, IMG submission 185761) | Marine microbial and viral communities from oxygen minimum zone, Eastern Pacific Ocean - ETNP201302SV84 (SPAdes) (version 2) | ecosystem: Environmental > Aquatic > Marine > Unclassified ...
GATATCATATGTGTTGATGACATAGATTTAATTGAGGGATTTAAAAATTGGGAAACTGCAATCTTTAACTTAATTAATAATTGTCAAACATCAGGATGCAGGCTTATTTTTGGATCCTCAAAAAATTCATCTACAATTAATTTTTCACTTAATGATTTAAAATCCAGGGTAAGAAAAATTGATCAGATTGAAGTTTTTCCAATTAGTGATTCAAATTTATCATCAGCGTTTGAGGAAATATCAAAACATCGATCAATTATAATAGGGGACAAAGAGCTTAATTATTTATTAACTTATACCGAAAGAAGCATATCAAGCCTTACAAATATACTAAATAAGCTTGATGAACTTTCAATTCAGCAGAAAAGAAAAATAACGATACCTTTAATTAAAGAAATTATTTAGCTTCTAAAAATTCGCATTGAAAACAATATGATGCGATATTTATGTCTTTTTCTTTATCAATAAATTTGTAATCAGAATTAATGATTTTTAACAAAGATGCAATATTTTTGTCAACATTCACTCTAACATCTAGGTTATCTAAAAGTTCAGAAAGAAATATTTCAAATGGATCCATTGGCTTCTCATATGAAACAACTTCGTAGTCATCAATGTCAGCAAGTTCTGCAGAGGATTCTATGGCATCGTTAATATTTCCAATTCTGTCAACAAGTCCTAATTCAAGAGCTTTTTGACCTGACCAAATTCTCCCACCTGCAACTGCTAGTATTTCTTTGTATGGCATCATTCTATTTTCAGCTACTTTTGAAACAAACTTGTCATAGGAATTATCAATGCTTGCTTGGATTGCTTTATTTACATAATCTGGCATTGCCAGCCTAGGATCCCACTCACCAGCTTTAGTAGTGCTAACCCCATCGACTTGAATTCCAGCCCATTCATATATGCCATCTAATGTGGGAATTAACCCATAAACACCTATTGACCCCGTGAGTGTTTCTGGCTTTGCCCAAATTTCATCAGACAAGGTTGTGACCCAAACACCGCCTGATGCTGCAATATCTCCCATTGAAGAAACTATTGGTCTTCCGGTTTCTTTGAATTCATTGAGTGAGTTAGTAATAAGTTCGCTTGCCCAAACACTTCCACCAGGACTATTAACTCTCAGAACAAGAGCTTTAACATTCTCATCTTTTATTGCTTTACGAATATTGCTAACTATGGTGTCTGATCCAGCAATATTATATGTTGCTTCGCCAGTTGTTATTGCACCCTCAACATTGATAACAGCAATTTTATTTTTTGAAACTTTTTCTTCTTCTTCAATTGTTGAGAGATATTCATAGATATAAACTGCATCAGGATATTCGTTTTTATCATTTTCTTCGTTAGGAAATTCTTCAAACATCCAATGCCTTAATTCCTCTCGTGTAACAATTTGATCAACTAAACCAACATTTAGTGCAATTTCAGCAGTTTCTGGATTTTCTATAGATAAATCCCAGATTGAGTCTCCATATTGTTGCATCGTACCTTTTGGAAGATTTCTACTTGTTTCAATCATATTAGTCATCTTCTCCCAAAGTGGATTAGCATATTCATTCCAAGCAAGCTTATCTTCCTCAGACATTGATGTTCTTGTATATGGTTCAGGACCGCTTTTATAGTCACCAGCAACAAATACGTGATAATTAAGTTTTATATTTTTATATAAATCTTTGTAATATTCTCTTTTTCTTGCGAACCCAAATGCAGAGACTTGACCGTAGTTATTTATCATTACATCAGTAGCTTGAGAACTTATCAAATATGCTGCGTTGCCATAATCTTCAGCATATGCGATTACTCTTTTTCCATTATCTTTTATATTTTTTACTGCGTTTGCTATCTCAAATGCAGAAGCATAATACATACCAAGTTCAGAAACATTAATATAGACAGCAGCTAATGATTCATCAGTTGCAGCATTATCAAGAACTTTAAGCAAATCATCTAATTCATGTTGCTTTACAGAGTTGCTTGCAAATATGTCGTCAAATGATGGCGCAGAACTTGTTGCGTTATCTACAACAACTCCTATTGGTTTAAACCAAAGGACTTTATTTTCAGTATCAATTTCTTCATCTTCAGTAAACATTGCACCAAAAGCTCCAAAAATTGCTACTGTTACAAAAATCAATACTAAAACTGTAAATGTGTTAAGAATTAGTTTTCTCGTTGTTGATAAAAATGCATCGGCTTTAGACCAAATTGACTTGACTTTACTCATATAAATTCTCCAAGAAGGGGATTGATAATATTCTATTAATCAGACTAAGTAAATTGGTTTTAGTTCATTTTACTTATAATTTTGGGCCCGAACATAATATTAATAAATAATAAACATATTAAAACAAATTCAGTAACATCTAACCAATAAGGCACTGTTCCAAAAATCCTCAAAGAGGAAAATAAAAAATATATAAGAAGAACGAAGCAAAACCATTGATATGCTCTTATAGATAATTTATTTATATAAATAATAAAAAATATGATTGGAAAGAGCCAAGCAACAAAAAGAACAAAATCTATTCTTTCAAGAAAAATATTTAAAACTTTTACAACAATAAGAAAGAAAAATAATGAATTAGTAACAAAAAGATATTTTTGAATGCTATTCACTTACTTTTAAAATAAGCTTAGCAAGTCTTTGACCGCATTGTTTTGCAATTTCATACTCATCTAAAGTAAGTTCATTTGAGGAATTAAAACTTTCAACATGCGATGGTCCATATGGTGTACCACCAGATTTTGTTTTATTTAATTGAGACAATGAATAAGGCGTTCCAAGAATAATCATTCCATGATGCAACATAAATGTAAGAATATTAAATAGCGTTACCTCTTGTCCACCATGCATTGAACCAGTAGAGGTAAAAGCAAGACCTGGTTTGTTTTCAAGAGCATTCGTCGCCCAAAGATCTCCAGTTGTATCAAGAAAATATTTTAGAGGTGCAGCCATAGATCCAAACCTTGTTGGTGATCCTATTGCAATGCCACTTGAATTAATAAGATCTTCTTTGGTGCAATAAATTTCTCCTGAATCAGGAATATCAGGCTCAGTTTTTTCAGGATTTGAAGAGACTTTTGGTACTGTTCTTATTTTTACTTTTAGACCATATTCTTCAGCGCCATCGCTGATAGAGTGCGCCAAATTTTTTACAGACCCTGAAGCAGAATAAAATAAAACTAATAAAAATTTATCATCCATATTTACTTTTATATTAATGTTTATATCATGTACGCGATGAAAAGAACGATTATACAACTTTTATGTTTGATGATTCTTGTTGGATGTCAAAAATATGATATTGAAGTATTTAACGGACCCAATACTAATCTTGATAGATTAAATGGCAACTGGGTTGTAATAAATTACTGGGCTGATTGGTGTGCGCCTTGTATAAAGGAAATACCTGAATTAAATGAGTTTGCAGATGAAAATGCTGATTTGATTGTTTACACATTCAATTTTGATGAGCTTGATATAGATGATCTAAAACCAGTCGCTAAAAAATTCAATATAGAAGTACCTTCTCTGATTTCACATCCTAGAGATATATGGGGGATCTCAACGCCACCTGCAGTGCCTGCAACTTTTTTTATAAATCCTAATGGGGAGTTGGCTTTATCACTTTTTAGACCTCAAACAAAAGACGAGCTAAATAAAATATTCTCAGAATTAAAGGAGAGCTTCTAGATAATTATCTTTAAGTAAAGATTCTGGATTTATTCTTACTTTTTCATAATAAACAGTCCAATGTAAATGAGGACCAGTTACTCTTCCAGTAGAGCCAACTTTTCCAATTTCTTGACCTTGCTTAAGAATATCGTCTTCAGAGACAGAAATTGAAGACAAATGACTGTATGAACTCAATAACCCTTGACCATGATCAATAATTAAATAGTTACCTGAGTAGAAAAAATTACCGATTAAAATTACCTTCCCATCTTCAGGTGATAATACTTTTGTACCTTCAGGTGCTGCAATATCTAATGCTAAATGAGGAGATCTTGGAGAGTTATTTATAAATCTCTTTTTTCCATATCGGCTTGAGATAATTCCATCCACTGGACTAATAAAGCTAAATGTTGGCTTCATTTTTTTTGAATATGTTTGAAGAGCCTTATTTATGATTTTAGATTCTCTAATTGTCCTGTCTTTGTCTTCATCACTTAAGTTAACAAGAGCATTATTTGTAATTGTTATCCTTGATTCTCCAAAATCTTTATTTTGAATAAATATTTTCGTATCCTCAAACATTACATATTGACCTTGTTTACTGAATGAGAGAGGGACAAGCTTGTAATAACTATTATCAATTTTTATTAATCCATTAGAACTAGTAAAAATACCTTTATTTACTTTTATAGGAAACAATTCGCCTGGCTGTCCAATGTTTTCAGATAAAACATCTAGAGTAAAAAAAAATAAAAAAATAATTCTTATATCAAATTTATTCATTTTTATTTTTAACATCTAGATCTAAAGAACCGTAACTTAACCTAGCACGCAAAGATTCCCCTTTTGAAACTTCCTTTATACTTTTAATAGCTGTCCCGGTTTTGTTAGTCAAGATAGCATAGCCTCTATCAAGGATTGATAAAGGGCTTAAAATTTCTAAATTTTTATGAAGCTTTATTAGTTGATTCTTTATATTTTTTACATTTGATGAGATTCCTCTTTGAAGAAGTTCATTTAGTGAATTCACCTTATCGCTTAAATCTTGTAATCTTTTTTCTGGATTGAAATTGTTTATATTACCAATTAATAATTTGATCTTATTATTGTAATTAGCAATTATTAACTTTTGATTTTGTTGAAGTCTTAAATCTGCATTATCAAGTCTTTGAGATATTTCTCTAAGCTTTGTAATAGGGTTTTTTAGTTTTGATTGATTTTGAAGAAGCGAATTTTTGAGTTCATCTATTTTTTTATTTAGCACACTTTCCAGTTTCATTTTATATTCAATAAATTTATCTTGTAGCTGATAATTAAACTCCGTGAATAGTTCAGCTGCAGCAGTGGGAGTAGGCATTCTTATATCAGATACAAAGTCACAAATTGTAAAATCAATTTCATGTCCAACGCCAGAAATTGTTGGAATAGGGTAGTTATAAATTTCTCTAGCAAGTTCTTCATTGTTAAAGCACCACAAATCTTCAATAGATCCACCACCTCTAGCAAAAACTACAAGATCAATAGGACTAGATTCTGTTTTTTTATTAAATTCTAGGATACGTTCCATAGCAGCAATGATAGAAACATGAGCATTATCTCCCTGAACAGATGCATCACTTACAGAGATTTGCGTTGACGGTGCTCTCCTTTCAACTGTTGAGATAATATCTTGAAGGGCAGCAGTAGATAATGAAGTAATAATTCCAATATGTTTTGGAGATTCAGGTATTTGAAATTTTTCATCTAGATTAAATAAACCTTCTTGATCAAGTTTCTTCTTTAAAGCTTCAAATTGTTGCATTAAATTGCCTGCTCCAGCAGGTTGAATGCTCTTTACGATCAATTGATAATCACCTCTTGGTGCATAGAGACTAACTTGTCCTTTCAAAACGCATTGGTCTCCGTTTTCAGGAGAAAAGTTTAGTTTTAAATTTTGATTTTTAAACATGGCACATCTAATTGCTCCATCTTCATCTTTTAATGTGAAGTAGATGTGACCAGAACTTGGCTTAGCCAAATTAGAAATTTCACCCAAAACAGAAATGTTGCTAAAGTTATTTTCCAGAAGATATTTAGCTGATCTGTTAAGTTCTCCCACTGAGATTATTTCTTCATTCTGACTTACAATGTCATTTTGCATTTTTAAAGTATAACTTTATGAAAACTAATTTTCAGCGAACTAATTATTTTCTTATACTTGCTTTAGGAGCAACTTTAATTGGGTTTGCTCCAATATTCGTAAAATGGAGTTCTTTGACACCAACAGCGATATCTTTTTATAGGATGTTTCTGGCAATTCCATTTTTATTCATTTTGAATTTTAGTTTAAATAAAACTTTTAAATTTTCAGTAAATAACAAAAAAACTATTTTTTATTCAGCTCTTGCTTCACTTGCTTTTACAACTGATCTTACTCTGTGGCATTTCAGCATGAATATTACCTCAGTTGCTAATGCAACCATCATAGTAAATTCAGCACCTATTTTTGTTGCAATCATTGCTTATATTGTATTTAGTGAAAAACCATCTAAGGGCTTTGCCAGCTCATTTTTGATTACATATATTGGAATAATTGGATTAGTTTACTTTTCAAGCAATTACATTAATGGAAAAATTTTGGGAGATATTTTATGTTTAGTAGCAGCTCTGTTTTATGGCATATATTTGTTAGTAATATCTAGATTAGGTAGTGAGAATTCTCTAAACATAATTTTTTACACTACGTTGTTTTGTTGCTTGTTTTCTGCAATTCCTATGTTAATACAAGGTGGAAATTTTATTCCTTCTTCATCAATAGAGTGGATCAACCTTTTTTCATTGGCTATATTGTGTCAGCTTGGAGGACAATACTTCATAACCCATGGAATTGGGAAAATACCGGCATCAGTTGGTTCAATTGGATTATTGATGCAGCCACTTACAGCATCAATTCTGGCTATCTTCTTATTCAATGAGATTTTAAATGTAATGCAAATTACTTTTGCTGTTCTAAGTATGTTTGGTATATATCTGGCTAGACTAAATATTTCTAAATCAGAGATTAAACAGAACTAATAAAGCATATTATTTTTTTTCTAATGATAGTATTATTAGCAACCTTAATTAATTATTAAGATAAAAGGGTGATTAGCTCAGTTTGGTAGAGCATCTCGTTTACACCGAGAGGGTCGGCAGTTCGAACCTGTCATCACCCACCATTAGGTTGCAGTTTTTTTTATAATATATATATTAAGCAATCTAAAATGTGGTCCGGTAGTTAAACGGTTATAATTCCGCCCTGTCACGGCGGCGTTCGGGGTTCGATTCCCCGTCGGACCGCCACTTATGTTATGAATACAATGATTCTGACACTTTTAATATTATGCTATTCATTAGTATTGGGAATTATTTTTGCCCAAGTATTATTAACGGCACCAGTAGTATTTAAAGTTTTAGATAGTCAAAATGCTTCTAAATTTCTCAGAAAAGTCTTTCCTAGATATTATTTATTATTATTTTTAATAACACTTGTGGCTTTGTTAATATCATTCTTATTTTTTAAAAAACTTGATGTATATATGGCATCTGTAGCAGCTGTTTTTGCAATATTAGGTTATTTAATTATTCCTATTACAAACAGTGCAAGGGATAGAGGCTGGGACAAATTATTTAAATGGCTTCATAATTTTAGTGTTTTTAATACTCTGGTGATTATGATTATTGCAATTATACAAATTTTTAGAGTAACCACCCTTTAATACAATTACTTGAATTAGAAAATTTAATCACCAATATGTCTTATAAATAAAATAAAAATATGAGTAAATCCAGAACAAGATCTTTTCAAACTGAGACAAAGCAGCTGTTAAAGCTGATGATCCATTCTCTATATTCAAATAAAGAGATATTTATAAGAGAGCTTGTATCCAATGCATCTGACGCACTTGATAAGCTCAGATTTAATTCAGTTCAAAATAAAAAATTGTCAAAATTTGCAAAAGATCCCTCTATTAAAGTTCAGGTTTTAAGTGACGAAAATAAAATAATTATTTCTGATAATGGTATTGGTATGAGTGAGGATGAGGTCATTGAAAATATTGGAACAATTGCTAGATCTGGAACTGCTTCATTTCTAGAAAATATTACAGGTGATGAGAAAAAAGATTCAAATCTAATCGGCCAGTTTGGAGTGGGTTTTTATTCTGTTTTCATGGTTGCTGATAAAGTTCAAGTTATCTCTAAATCTGCATTAAATGATAAAGATGAGGGAACTTTTTGGGAAAGCACTGGTGAAGATAAATATAAGATTAAATCAGTAGAGAAAATCAATAATGGCACAGAGATACACATTTTTTTAAATGATGATAATACTGAATTTGCTGACATTGGTAGAGTTAGATTTTTATTGGAAAAGTATTCACAATATATAAATTTTCCACTTTATATTTCTGATGATAAAGAGACGAATGAACGAGTTAATGAGGCAGAGGCTCTTTGGTTAAAATCAAAAAGATCTATAAAAGATGAAGAGTATAAAGAATTTTATAAATTTATTAGTTTTGATCAAGATGATCCACTTTTATGGATTCATAACAAAGTAGAGGGCAAAAACGAATATACAAACCTAGTTTATATTCCATCAAAACCACCATTTGATCTCTGGAATAGAGAGTCTCCCAGAGGACTAAAGCTTTATATACAAAGAGTCTTCATTATGGATGATGCTTCAAATTTTCTCCCTCTATATTTACGTTTTTTAAGAGGTGTTATCGACACGAATGATCTACCTTTAAATGTGTCAAGAGAAATACTTCAATCAAATCCACTTGTAGATACTATAAAGAAATCTATTACCAAAAGAACTTTGGACTCTCTGAAAAAATTAAAAGACGATTCCTATGAAGAATATCTTGAATTTTGGAAAGAATTTGGACTTGTCCTAAAAGAAGGTCCTGCTGAGGATATTGAAAACAGAGAATTAATCGCAAGCCTAATGCTTTTTAATTCATCAAATTTAAGTGATAGTTCTAAATATACATCGCTCGATTCTTATGTTGAAAATATGAATGAATCTGATGACAAAATATATTTTTGTGTAGCTGATACTTTTGAGGCCGCAACGAATTCACCTCACATAGAGAAATTAAAATCAAAAAATATTGAAGTGCTGCTCCTTACTGATCGAATAGATGAATGGTTGATGACAAGCATATTTGAATATAAAGGCAAACAATTGGTTAATGTCTCAAAAGAAAGTGTTTCTAAAAATGATGATGATAATAAATTAAACGAAAAAGATAGTGAACTTACAAAAAAAATAAAGAAACATTTAAATGATCGTGTCTCTGATGTAGTTATCAGTGATAGATTGATAGATTCTGCAACTTGTTTGATTCTTCCTCAGTCTGAACCTGGAGCTCAGTTAAGAAAAATTTTAGAAGCATCCGGACAAAGCTTTGGGACAACTAAACCAATTTTTGAAGTTAATAAAAATCATAAATTACTTAAGAAATTAAAAGATCTAAAAGGGAAGCAATTTAATTCTTTTGTTGATTTTTTGTATGATTATGCCCTAATAGCTGAAGGTGGATCGCCAAAAGATCCAGCAAAATACCTTCGTCAATTAGATAAATATCTGTCTTAGCAAATGAAAGAAAATAATAAAGTTGTTGTCCTTGGAGGAGGAAGCTTTGGCACGGTTCTAGCAAATTTAGCTGCATCAAATGGATACGAAGTTTCTTTATGGGTGAGGGACGCAGAACAGGCATTAAGAATTAATTCAGAAGGAGCGAATACTAATTACCATCCAGAATTAAAACTCTCAGATAAAATTGAAGCATCTGATGATCTAAAGAAAGTTATCAAAGATGCTTCAGTTGTCTTGATTGCAACACCAAGTTCTATTTTTGAAAATATAACTAAGCGAATAGTACCTTTGATCGATAAAAATGCTTATGTAATTTCATGTACAAAAGGAATCCTTTCAAAACCTTTTCGTTTGTTATCAGATGTAATCTCAAGCCAGATTTCTAATGACATTGGAGTACTAAGTGGTCCAAATTTAGCAAAGGAAATTGCTGAAAGCAAAGTCGCTGGAACTGTTATTGCTAGTCATAGTAAAGAGCTAATATTATCTGTAAAGTCAATTTTGTCATCTGACACTTTTAAAATTTATTCTAGTCAAGATATGGAGGGAGTTGAATTGGCAGGAGCATTAAAAAATATATATGCGATAGTTTGTGGCATGGCAGAATCAATGAAAGTTGGTGAAAATGCAATCGGTCTCATATTAACAAGAAGTATGGCTGAAATGAGTAGATTCGCTGTTGCTAAAGGAGCCGATCCAATTACCTTCCTTGGATTATCAGGAATGGGTGATTTAGTAGCAACATGTACTTCAAAGTTATCCAGAAATTATCAACTTGGTTACTATTTAGGCAATGGTTTAAATTTATCTGATTCAAAATTAAAAGTAGGTCAGGTTGCAGAAGGGATAAGAACGCTTGAAGTTATTAAAAGTGAATCTGATAAGTTAGGTCTGAATATGCCTTTGGTAGAATCTCTTTATAAGATTATCAATGAAAAATCATCTCCAAGTTCACTAATTGAAGATTTAATTAAAAATCCTCATGAAGTTGATGTAGAATTTACACATTAGGTATCAAAATGAACACAATCGATAAGGAAGAAATTTTAAAAACCAGCAAATGGATAAGATTCATATTTATGGTTTTGTATGCTTTTATTATTAACTTTGCGCTAACAATCTCAATTGGATTAGCATTTATTCAATTTTTATTTGTTCTATTCACTTCAAAAGTAAATACATCAATATCAAGTATTAATTCTCATGTTCTTGAGTTTTTTAATGATTCACTAAAGTTTTTATTGTTTCAGACAGAAGAAAAACCATTTCCTTTTAAAAATGATACTTCCGAAGAAAGTTCTATTATTGAGGCTGAGTCTGAAGAGGTTGTAGAAAGTACAACGGAAAACGAAGATCAAGACAAATCTTAATTAAAAGCTTTTTCTGCCGAAATCAAAGTATGTAAGATTAAAGTGTTTATCGTCATTGGTCCGACTCCACCTGGCACTGGTGTATAAGCTTTAGCAATATCCTCTATTCCATCTAAATCAATATCGCCGCATTTTTCTGGATGATATCCTGCATCTATAACTATTGAACCCTTTTTGATCCATTCAGTTTTTATAAATTTTGGTATTCCAACAGCGCCGACAATCAAATCAGCTTCACTAATGATTTTTTCAATATTTTTTGTTCTGGAATGACATATAGTTACAGTGGCATTTAAATTTAATAACATCATTGCCATAGGCTTTCCTAGGATTGGACTACGACCAATAACAACAGCATTTAAGCCCTCAACCTTAAGTTCATAATGTTCTATTAATCTAATAATACCAGCGGGTGTACATGAGCCATATGCATCAATTCCCATAGACATATTTCCGAAGCCTAGACATGTAACACCATCAACATCTTTATCGATATGTATTGCATCAAAGCATTTTCTCTCATCAATTTGAGATGGAACTGGGTGCTGCAAAAGAATACCATGGACATTTTTGTCATTATTAAGCAATTTTATCTTGTCTAATAATTCATCTGTCGTTGTATTTTCTGATAATTCAATGGCAATAGACTCCATTCCAACTTTAGAGCAAGTATTTCTTTTCATTTTTACGTAGGTTTCAGAGGCTGGATCGTTTCCCACAAGGATAGTTGCTAGAGTTGGCTTTATGCCTTTTTCAGAGAGCTTTGAAACTCTTTCTTTAATAGAATCTTCACTAATTTTAGCTAAAACTTTTCCATCTAGAATAATCGCTGACATGCTAATATTATCTCACTAAACAATATTTATGCCCACGAAGATTGCTTATTTTTTATATTAACTTTAATATTTGCTTCCTCGGGGTATAGCGCAGTCTGGTAGCGCACTCGCTTTGGGAGCGAGTGGTCGTAAGTTCGAATCTTACTACCCCGACCATGCGCCTGTAGCTCAGCTGGATAGAGCAACTGCCTTCTAAGCAGTGGGTCAGGAGTTCGAATCTCTTCAGGCGCGCCATTTTTTTATATAATCCAAATATGTACTTATCTTTACTACTAATTTTGGTCAGCTTTTTTCTTTTAAAAGGAATTTTACAATCTGATAGCAAGCTCAAAAAGTATGTAATATTAATTACTTTTTATCTTAATTATTTTTTGTTAACCGTTTATGTTTTATTCAATTTTTTATCAGGAGATGGCATTAATGATGCAATAATTTTCCATGTTAAATTCGGGATCAATGGATTTGGAGTTAATGAATACATTATTCCTTCTATAATATTTATATTTTTTAACTTAATTGCTTTTAGTTCTTCAAGAATATTTTTAAGAAATCTGACTGATCAAAAAACCAAACTAATAACAAATAAAACTCTTTCTTTAACAATTCTTGTTTTATCTATTATTTTTAATCCATTTTATAAAGATATCTATGAGCTTTTATCTGACAGATCAAATAATTATCAAGTAGATAAAAATTCTTTTTATGAACAAGATATTATTTTTAGTGATACTAGAAAAAATATAGTATTTATTTATTTAGAACAAATAGAAAGAACATATCTCAACGATGACCTTTTCCCAAATCTTTTACCGAATCTAAAAACATTGGAAAAACAATCTATAAGTTTTACAAATATTGATTCACCAAGAGCAACTAATTGGACAATTGCAGGAATGGCAGCTACTCAATGCGGTGTTCCGCTTTTAACGCCAATAGCAAGTGAAAATTCTATGTCAGGAATGGATAAATTTTTACCACTAGCGAATTGCATGGGAGATATACTGAATGAGGAGAGTTATAAATTACATTACATAGGAGGTTCTGACTTAGACTTTGCTGGAAAAGGAAATTTTTACAAAACTCATAATTTTGATTCTGTAGAGGGATGGTATGAACTTCAAAACAAGATAAAGGATATAAATTATAGATCTCCATGGGGAGTATATGATGATGAACTATTAGATATAGTGTATGACCGCATTGAAATCCTATCTAAAGCAAATGAAAATTTTGGTTTGTTTGCATTAACATTAGATACTCATCATCCAAATGGTTATATATCAGCATCTTGTGAAAATAAGATATACGGTGATGGAACAAACTCTATTTTAAATTCTATTCATTGTGTAGATGAACTTATTGGAAAGTTCATGGAAAAATTTTTGAATTCTGAAATCTACAACAATACGACCCTTGTTCTATTATCTGATCATCTAGCACTTAAGAATACTGCATCAGAAGTTCTTAAAAATGCAAATAGATCAAATCTTTTTATGATTTTCGATAAAGATGCAAAACCACAGTTAATTAATGATATTGGAAATTCTTTTGATATTGGACCTACTGTAATGAGTTTTTTAGGTGCAAACACTAATGGCTTAGGACTGGGAAGAAATTTGATTACTAATGAGAGCTTGTCTGCAGATTTAAATATTAATGAAGTGATAGACGCTAATAAAAGAAAAATCTTGGAGCTATGGTCTTTCCCAAAAATTGATCAAGGATTCAGTATCTCAATTGATCAGCTTAAAATATTTTTTGGAAAAAGGTATATAAATTTTCCTGCTCTTATAGTGCTTAATTCATCTAATGAAGTAGACCAAATCATGTTTGATTTTTATTATGCAAATCCCCTCAGCAATAAAGTTAATAGGTTGAATAAAAATGTTAATTTTATATGGCTTGATAAATGTGAAAAGATTTTCATAAATAAATTTATTAACAATAATAAAAACAAAGGATATTGTATTTTGCTAGAAAATAAAAAAAACTCTCAATTCGAAGTGATAGCTGCTGAAGAAAATAGAATTAATTCTGCATATTTAAAGAACTTTTTTAATAATGATTGAAATTGTAGCTTTGTATAAATTTGTTGATGTTGTTAACCCAACTGATGTACAAAAAAGATTAAAGTCTAGGCTTAAATATTTAAATATTTATGGAACTATTCTTATTAGTCATGAGGGTATCAACGGTACTATTTCTTCGAATAATCCAGAGAATTTATCTTCAGCAGTAAGCTTTATTGAGTCCATCAAAGGCTTTAAGAAACTTGATTTAAAATACTCTCAATCACAAAAAAAGCCATTTGTTCGACTTAAAGTTAAGCTAAAAAAAGAAATAGTCACCATTGGAGACCAGTCAATAAATCCTAATAAAGATGTTGGTGAATATGTAATGCCTGAAGATTGGAATGATCTCATTAAAGACAAGGATACAATTGTCATTGATACCAGAAATAACTATGAATGCTCTATAGGAACTTTCAAAAATGCAATTAATCCTAAGACAGAGAAATTTAGTGATTTTCCTGAATGGATAAAAAATCAAAAATTTTCTGATGAAGAAAGAAAAAATAAAAAAATTGCAATGTTCTGTACTGGCGGTATACGATGTGAAAAGGCTTCATCTTTGATGAAAATGAGAGGATTCGAAAATGTTTACCACCTCAAGGGCGGCATATTAAAATATCTTGAGAACATTCCCGCTGAGAAATCGCTTTGGAATGGAGAATGTTTTGTCTTTGATGACAGAGTTTCTATAAAGCATAACTTAAAAGAAGGATCTTATGATATGTGTCATGGTTGCAGAATGCCTTTATCAAGATTTGAAAAACAATCTAAGCAATATGTTAAAGGCGTTGCATGTCCAAAATGCTACAAAACTACAAGCGATAAACAAAAAGAAAGATACAAAAGTAGACAAAAGCAAGTCGAACTTGCAAAAAAAAGAAATACAAATCACATCGGTCCAAAAGAAGAGGTTTTAAATTAATAGAATGAAATATCCAATCTTATACTCATTTAAAAGATGTCCTTATGCAATGAGAGCCAGAATGGCGTTACAGCTTACAAATATTAAGTGTGAAATAAGAGAAGTAAGATTGAATAATAAACCCAAGCATATGTTGGAAGTATCTCCTAAAGGTACAGTACCAGTGCTTATATTAAATAACAGAACTATAGAAGAAAGCATGGAAGTTATCGATTGGGCTCTAGATCAAAAAAATGTATTTGAAGGAAATTTAAAAGAAAATCAGATTAAAACTTCAAATGAATTAATAGAGAGATTTGATGATAAGTTCAAATACCATCTTGATAGATATAAATATGCTTCAAGATATGGTGATGTTGATGAAATTCATCATAGAAAAAAGTGTGAGAAAATTTTACTTGAGATCGAAGATATTATTTCTGATGAAGAGTGGTTCTTTGGAAAAAAAATAAATAAATTAGATATATCAATTCTTCCTTTTATAAGACAATTTAGAATTGCTGACGCTGATTGGTTTGATAATCATAAAAGGTTAAAAAAAGTTAAAAATTACTTACATAATTTTCTTGCTTCTAAGATACTTAAAGACGTAATGTTTAATTATGATGTTTGGAAAGATGAATCAGAAATATTCTACTTTCCAATTACAAACCGATAAATTCATAAGATAGCGCAATTTTTTCAATTGCAGTTTTATATGCTGCAGTCCTAAAATCTGGTATTTTTTCATTTTTTAAAAATTCTTCTTTCACGTTTTGAAAACCGTCGATCATCATGTCATCAAGACCTGATCTAATTAAATCTATTTCTTCAATACCATCAACAAATTTTTCTTTATACTTTTCAGGCATAGATTTTCCTGTCATTGTCTCAATAGCTTCAATAAGTGTATTTAATTGAATTTGATTTCTTCTTTTTTCAAGTCTCCCAAACCTAATATGCCTCAGATTTTTTACCCACTCAAAATAACTCACGGCAACACCTCCACCATTTGCGAGAATATCAGGTATTACAAAAATCTTTTTTTTATTCAAAATTTGGTTACCTTTATAGCTTATTGGTCCATTGGCTGCCTCAACAATTAGTTTTGCAAGAATGTCAGAAGCATTTTTTTCTGTAATGACATTTTCCCTTGCTGCAGGAATTAAAATGTCACATCTTCTTTTTAGAAGTAATGTTGAATCTTTTACAAAGGTAGCTTTTGAATAATTTTCAAAAGAATTATGTTTATCAAAATATTTTTTTGCGTGTTCAACATTTATTCCATTTTCATTAAATATACCGCCATTGTATTCAGCAATACCAATTAGATTTAAACCATCATCTTCTGTTAAAAATTTTGATAAATGATAACCAACATTTCCAAAACCTTGAAGAATGAATGACTTTGTTGATAAATCTTCATCAAGCTTAACTTTTTTTAGTAATTCAGGATTTCTAAAAAATTCTCTTACAATAAACTGTACGCCTCTTCCAGTAGCTTCCTCTCTCCCAACAAGACCATTTTTACTCGTTGGTTTTCCAGTAACACATGCAGATCCATTAATATCTGATGGATGAATTTTTCTATATTCGTCTGCAATCCATGCCATTTCCCTTGATGAGGTTCCAATATCTGGAGCAGGTACATTCATAGACGGACTTATTAAATCTCTTTTTATAAGCTCTTGTGCAAATCTTCGTGTAATTTTCTCAAGCTCTTTCTCATCCCATGAATTTGGATTTATTTTCAGGGCTCCTTTTGATCCACCATATGGAACATTTATGATTGCACACTTATATGACATCAAAGCTGCTAGAGCTTCAACTTCATCTGCGTTTGTAGCAAGGTCAAACCTAATACCACCTTTGGTAGGCTCCATATGCTCTGAATGCACAGACCTCCATCCCTCAAAGGTATAAATTTGTCCACGAAGTCTGACGCCAAACCTTACTGTGTAAGTTGAGTTACAAGTTATTATTTTATTTGCAAGGCCTGCTGACATATCAGAATATTTAAGTGCTTTGTTAACGTACTTAGTTGTATCTGATAAGAAATTATTCATTGTTCTTAAAATTCAGTTGTAATCATATATCACTGAGAAAAAAATAGATAATAATTATATTTAAACTATAATAGCCAGTCTTGTGGCGGGCGTAGCTCAGTTGGTTAGAGCGCTGGATTGTGGCTCCGGAGGCCGTGGGTTCGAACCCCATCGCTCGCCCCAATTTAGGAAATAAAATGAAAGTAAATATTAAAAAATTAAAAGAATTAGAAAGAAAGATTACTATTTCAGTTCCTGTTGATGACTATCAAGAAAAGTTTAACTCAAAGATAAGGAACATTAAATCTAAAGCAAAAGTTGATGGATTCAGGAAGGGTAATGTACCAAATGATGTCCTAGAACAAAGGTATGGCCCATCAATTCATGCGGAAGTTATTAATGAATTAATCCAAGACTCATATCCAAAGGCAATCTCAGATAATAAAATTAGACCAGCTTCCTCACCTCAAGTAACAATTGAGAATGAAGATCCAAAGAAACCTTTAACATATTCAGCAGTCATCGAAGTATTTCCAGACATAAAACCAAAATTCTCAAGATGGAGTAATTATGAGGAGTTTTCCATAGAAATCGAGGATTCTGATATTGACTTAGCAATCAACGATATAAAAAAAAGATACGGCGAGTGGAAAGATGTTGACCGAAAATCTAAATTAGATGACCAAGTAGTTATTGATTTTCTTGGAAAAATCAATGATGAAGAGTTTGAAGGCAATTCTGCTACAGATTTTAGCCTCATATTAGGAAGCAAATCTATGATTCCAGGATTTGAAGATCAGCTTCTTGATAAAAAACCATCAAAATTTACTATTGATTGTAAATTTCCTGAAGACTACTTTAAAAAAGATCTTGCTAACGTTGATGCAAAGTTTGAAATTAATCTAAAAAAAGTTCAGGAGATTACAGAGGCAAAAGTTGATAAAGATTTGTTTGATAAACTCCAAATGGATATCAAGGAAAAATCAGAGTTTAGAGATGAAATTGCTAAAAGGATGGAAAATGAAGTTGAAATTCAAGAAAAAGATTTAACAAAAGAATCTATTTATGAAACTCTTTTAAATATGAATAAATTTAGTGCTCCTAAATCAACAGTGAATGAACAGGCAGACTTGATGAGAAAAGATGCACTTATGAGAATAGGTCACACTGAAGATAATGCAGGCGATGATTTATTTCCTGTAAGTACTTTTGTTGAAAAAGCTGAAAAAAGAGTAAGGCTTGATCTTTTATTCGCAGAACTTATAAAACATTTTGATATTAATGTTAGTAAAGAAGATGTTGATAATTTTATTGAAAAAGAGTCATCAAGATATAAGGATCCTGAACAATACAAAAAATGGATATCTGGACAACCACAACAGCTAGAACAATTTAGAATGATTGTTTTAGAAGAACAATTGGTTGAAAAATTAAAAAATGCACTTAAATCTAAGAAGAAAGTGATAAAATTTTCAGAACTAGCAAACAGATAGGTTTAACAATGAATGATATCCAGCAAGCTTTAATACCAATGGTAATTGAACAAACACCAAGAGGTGAAAGATCTTTTGATATTTATTCTCGTTTATTAAAAGAAAGAGTAATTTTTTTGTCAGGACCCATTGATGACTATATTTCAAATTTAGTTGTCGCTCAGCTTTTATTTTTGGAATCTGAAAATCCTGAAAAAGATATCTCAATTTATATTAATTCACCAGGTGGCAGCATTTCTGCTGGACTTGCTATTTACGATACTATGCAATTTGTTAAACCTTCAATTTCTACGATGTGTATTGGGCAGGCTGCGAGCATGGGAGCTTTACTTCTTGCTGGTGGTGATGAAAAGAAAAGATTTGCTTTACCTAATTCTAGAATCATGATTCATCAGCCTTTAGGAGGTTTCCAAGGTCAAGCATCTGATTTTGAAATTCATGCAAAAGAGATTTTACACATGAAAAAAATTGTCAATGAGATTTTGGCAAAGCATACCGGCCAAACTATTAAGAAAATCGAAAAAGATACTGATAGAGATAATTTTCTTGATGCAAAAGCGGCTAAAACTTATGGAATAATAGATAATATTCTAGAGGTAAGGAATTCTTAATATGTCAAAAGAAACATCTACAGATAAATTAAATTGTTCATTTTGTGGAAAAGTTCAAGATGAAGTAAAAAAATTAATTGCGGGTCCAAGTGTTTACATATGTAATGAATGCGTTGACTTGTGTAATGACATAATTGAAGAAGAGATAAAAAATGATGAAGATTCTCCATACGAGGAGCTTTTATCTCCTCTAGAAATTTATAATCAATTAGATGAATATGTTATCGGTCAAGAAAAAGCAAAAAAAGTCTTATCAGTTGCAGTATACAATCACTACAAAAGACTAAAAAGATCTGGTCTCAAAGATGATGTCGAATTACAAAAAAGTAACGTTTTACTTCTTGGTCCAACTGGGAGTGGAAAAACCCTACTTGCTCAAACACTTGCTAAAATTTTAAATGTTCCATTTACAATTGCTGATGCTACAACTCTTACAGAAGCAGGTTATGTTGGTGAAGATGTAGAGAACATAATACAAAAACTATTACAAAAAGCAGACTATGATCCAGAGAAAGCTGAGTTAGGAATAGTCTACATTGATGAGATTGACAAGATTGCAAGAAAATCTGATAACCCATCTATTACTAGAGATGTTTCAGGAGAAGGAGTCCAGCAGGCTTTACTTAAGTTAATTGAGGGCACAATTGCTTCTATTCCTCCACAAGGTGGAAGAAAGCATCCTCAACAAGAATTTATCCAAATAGATACCTCAAATATTTTGTTCATTTGTGGTGGTGCTTTTTCTGGCCTTAACAAAGTTATCGAACAGAGAACAAACAAAACAGGTATTGGATTCAGCGCTGAGGTCGATTCAAAATCAAAAATTACCTCATTAAACAAAAATATTGATGATCTTGAACCAGAGGATCTTGTAAAGTATGGATTAATTCCTGAATTTGTTGGACGACTTCCTGTAATTTCTAATTTACATGAATTAGATGAAGATGCTCTTGTAAGGATTTTAAAAGAACCAAAAAATGCACTTGTTAATCAATATAAACATTTATTTGAAATCGACAATGTTGAGCTTAATTTCAGGGATGAAGCTTTAAAAGAGATAGCTAAACAAGCAATTAGCAGGAAAACTGGTGCAAGAGGATTGAGATCGATTATGGAAGATTTATTAATGGAAACTATGTTTGAGCTTCCAAATGATGATCTTGAAAAAGTTATCATTGACGAAAAGACTGTTGCATCAAAAAATGATCCAATAAAACTTTTAAAAACTAAAAGAAAAAAAACGTCTTCTGGTAATTGATATTTATTTTAATATCCCTATATTAAAATAATGAGTGAAATTAAAACTGATTTACCCCTAATTCCTTTAAGAGATGTAGTTGTCTTTCCAGGTATTGTCACAACACTTTTTGTTGGAAGACCAAAATCTGTAGAAGCACTTAACGTTGCTATGTCTTCTAATAAAAAACTTGTATTAGTAAGCCAAAAAGATGCTGCTAACGAAGACCCAAAAATTTCTGATATTTACGAATTTGCGTCAGTAAGCAATTTACTCCAACTTATAAAATTACCTGATGGGACTATGAAGGTTTTGGTAGAGGGGCACAAGAGATGTTCCATAAACAAAATTATTGATAAAGATTCATATACAGTGGCAAGAGTTATCGAGCTAGAAGACCCAGTCTTGAAAGATAGTGAATCGGCTAATCTGGTCAGATTGATAAAAGCAAAATTTGAAGATTACATTGGTATAACGAAGAGAATACCTCCAGAAATAGTTTCGACTGTTGATTCTTTAGATGATTTATCCAGACTCATAGATACAATCACTGGACATCTGCCTATTGAGACCTCAAAAAAACAAGATGTACTTGAAACGATTGATTTGAAAGAAAGGTCTGAGAAAATTCTAACTTTTATTGAATCTCAACTAGATGTTGTAGATGTTGAGAAGAAGATTAGAGATAGAGTTAAAAAACAAATGGAGAAATCTCAAAGAGAATATTATCTTAACGAGCAAATAAAAGCTGCTCAAAAAGAGCTAGGAGAGATTGGAGAAGAGGGTGATGAATTAGAAAACCTTGAGAAGAAAATCCATGAAGTTGGAATGACTAAAGAGGCATTAAAAAAAGCTAAGAGCGAACTAGCAAAATTTAAACATATGGCACCTTCTTCGGCTGAAGCATCCGTTGTAAGAACTTATTTAGATTGTCTTGTAGATGTTCCTTGGAAAAAGAAATCAAAAATCAAAACAGATATTAAAGCTTCGATGGATATATTAGAGGAAGATCATTACGGACTAGAAGAAGTTAAAGAGAGAATAGTTGAGTATCTTGCAGTGCAAAAAAGAGTTAAATCTATGAAAGCTCCAGTTTTATGTCTTGTCGGCCCTCCAGGTGTTGGAAAAACTTCACTTGGTGAATCAATTGCTCGTGCGACTAATAGAAAGTTTGTAAGGATGTCCTTAGGTGGAGTAAGAGATGAGTCAGAAATACGAGGCCACAGAAGAACATACATTGGATCAATGCCAGGTAAGATAGTTCAAAAACTTAGTAAAGTTGGAGTAAAAAATCCATTATTTCTTTTAGATGAAATCGATAAGATTGGCATGGATCACAGAGGCGATCCCGCTTCTGCTTTATTGGAAGTTTTAGATCCTGAACAAAATAATACATTTAGCGATCATTACCTTGAAGTAGATTATGATTTATCTGAAGTGATGTTTGTATGTACTGCTAACAGCCTAAACATTCCAACTCCTTTACTAGACAGAATGGAGATTATAAGGATACCTGGCTACATCGAAGATGAAAAAGTGAATATTGCAAATAAGTATCTTTTACCCAAGCAAATGTCTCGTAACGGCTTAAAGGATAATGAAATCAAATTAAATAAAGAAGTAATTTTAGCTTTAATTAGATACTACACAAGGGAGGCTGGTGTTAGAGGTCTTGAAAGACAAATTGCCAAAATTTTAAGAAAGGTAGTTAAAGAAAGATTAATTGCGAAGAAACCAAATTCAAAAGCCACGAGCATTACGGCAAGAAATCTTGAAAAGTATTCAGGAGTAAGAAAATTCAAATATGGCATAGCTGAAAAAGACAATGCAGTCGGGCAAGTTACTGGCCTGGCATGGACAGAAGTTGGTGGAGAACTTTTAACTATTGAAGCTTCTAACATTGATGGCAAAGGCAGAGTAATTAAAACTGGTTCATTGGGAGATGTTATGCAGGAATCAATTCAGGCTGCAATGACAGTTGTTAGATCTAGAGCAGATTCGTTAGGAATAAAACCTAATTTTTATGAAAAATACGACATCCATATTCATGTTCCAGAGGGAGCAACTCCCAAAGATGGTCCTAGTGCTGGAGGTGCAATGGCAATCTCTTTAATTTCAATTTTTACAGGAATACCAGTTAGAGCTGATACAGCTATGACTGGTGAGATTACGCTTAGAGGACAGATTCTAAAAATTGGAGGCCTTAAAGAAAAACTGCTTGCTGCCAAGCGAGGTGGAATAAAGAATGTAATAATTCCCAAAGAAAATGAACCTGACCTTCAGGAAATACCTGAACAGATAACTAAATCATTAAATATTATTCCAGTTGAGTGGATTGATGATGTCATTTCAGCAGCGCTTGTAGAAGAACCAACTCCAAAGACTAAGAAAATAAAAACTGAAAAATCTAAAACTTCTACAAAAACTGAAAATAAGACAGCCCACTAAAACCCTTTATTTGCTTGACTTTTAGGCTTAAAAGGCTTTTCATAGAAGGGTATTGATTAAATAAATTATCACAGAGGAGTAATTAATATGAATAAATCAGACTTGATTGATGCAGTAGCAGGTGACGCAGATCTTTCAAAAGCTTCAGCAGGTAGAGCTGTTGATGCAGTTTTAGATGGGATTGCAGGTGCTTTAGGTAATGGTGATTCAGTATCGCTAGTTGGCTTTGGTACTTTCTCAGTAAGACATAGAGCTGCTAGAGAGGGTAGAAATCCTCAAACAGGAGCTGCAATGCATATTCCAGCGTCTAAGGTTCCAGGTTTTAAAGCTGGTAAAGGCCTTAAAGATAAGGTTAAGAACAGCTAAGAATTTTTAACTTATAAAAGGGTGCTTACGCACCCTTTTTTTTATTCTATAATAGCGTCATCATGATGGAATCATTAAGAAACTTCCTCACAGGGCCGAGACTAATATTCGTTGTACTAGTATGTGCAGTACCTTTTGTTTTCCTTGGAACTGGCTCACTTCAAACAGCATTTGCAGGTTCATTCGGATCAATAAATGGAGAAGATGTTACTGAAAATGATATTCAAATTGCCGCAAACTCTGCAGTTTCTAGATTTAAAAGTATATATGGTGATGAATTTGATTTTGATTCATTAGATGAGGAAATTAGATCAGATGCAATAAAACAAGAACTTATCTTACAAAAAGTATTGTTGTCTGGGGCTAGATCATTAGGTTTTGTAAATGATGTTTCAAACATTGAAGCTCAAAAAGGAATCATAAGAACAGCTCAATTTCAAATTGATGGTGTTTTTGATGAAAATGTTTATGAAGCCCAAGTAAATTCCAATGGTTTTACTAAGGAAGGGTATCTTGATGCAATGACAGAACTTTATGCTTCTGAGATATATCGAGATTCCCTGACAAGATTCAATTTTGTTACTGAAAAAGAAATATATGAACTAACAGCCCTTTTTGAACAAAGTAGCAATCTTGATTTTACTAAAATAAGTTTTGAGGGTCTAAAAAGTGAGATTGTAAATACGCTCGATGAATTAAAAAATTTCTATGAAGAAAATCAAGTTCTCTTTTACACCAACGAAAAAAGAGGATTCAAGTATTTTATAGTTGAACAATCTGATTACGAGGATTCAGTTGAGATCCCTAGTGACTATATTGAAACTGCCTATCAGCAGTATTTGGATAGAGCAGTTAATCAAGCTGAAATTAGATTTGCACATATCATGATTGATAAAAATAACTATGATGATTCAGGTGCTGCTTTTGATGCAATAAAGGCAATTGAAAGTAAATTAGATGCAGGTGATGATTTTTCATCCCTTGCAAATCAATTCAGTGAAGACTTAATCACCAAAGATAATGGTGGTGACTTAGAATATTTTGAGAAAGATATTTATCCAGTAGAGTTTGATAATGCAATAGAGCAGATGGAGTTAAATGACTATAGCGATATTATTGAGTTGCCAGATACTTATCATATTCTTAAAATAACTGAATATACTGAGCAAGATCCTTTGCCTGAAGATCAGATTAAAGATAATTTAAAAAAAGAATTAATTGAAACAGAGTCATTTGCATTAATGAATGATGACTTCAGCAATTTAGAAGATATGTTATTGGATAATAGCTCTATTGAAGAAATTGCAAATGAGATTTCTAAAGAATTATTTTCCTCTGATCTATATTCAATTGAGTCATATGATTTTGAAATCAATGAGCCTGCAATTCAAGAGTACCTTTTTTCAAATGAAATAACTCTTGATCAACCTATAGCTATTGAGTCTGGAGACTCGATTATTTTTATGGCATACGATAGATTAGAAGAACCATATTTAAAAACCTTTCAAGACGTAGCAGAAGATACTGCTGATTATTTATCTGAATCAAAAGCCATTGAAAAAATTTCGCTTTTACAAGAGGAAATTCTTGAAAATTCTGAAACAGATGACAGTAAATCCTTTGTGGATACTTACAGTTATGTTTCTCAAGAATCATATGTTGATGTGAAACGATATTCATCTTTATTACCAAGAGAAGTACTTCGAGAGATATTTGACAGTTCTTCAGGGTCTACTTTAAATTTAAGCGCTGATAACGGCGATAGATACATAATTAATCTGAATAGCTTCACAAAGCCTTCTGAAGAAGATATACAAGAAATTATTAATGAATATACTGCATTTGGTGAAGATAGTTTTGCTACTAAGATGCAACAAATTATCAATGAAGATATATTTCAGAAAGCTGATGAAAATCTAAATGATCTACTTCAATTTTAAGGAAAGAAATAATGAATAAAAAATTTATATATATACCAGTACTCTTTTTGTTATTTGGGTGTTCAGAAAATATTTCACCTGTAGATTCAGG